>Ga0194037_1000118_pt1 | contig 56560 bp, 52 predicted proteins | sample JunL306m_MetaG_FD_148653 | JGI IMG/M metagenome (GOLD analysis project Ga0194037, IMG submission 148653) | Anoxic zone freshwater microbial communities from boreal shield lake in IISD Experimental Lakes Area, Ontario, Canada - Jun2016-L304-6m | ecosystem: Environmental > Aquatic > Freshwater >...
GGTACCTGTTCTCACTCGTCCAGCAATCGTTTCCGGATTGTTCTAAAGATAATCAGGATGTCCAATCACATTGCCTTCCTGCAAAAAAATTTTCTAGCCTCCCCATGTTGGTTCTTACTTATCGAGTAAGCTTTCTTTTTCAGGGTTCCAGATATCAGGGGATCAGATTTTCAGGAAGAAAAAAGACTGGAACGAATCACTCGAAAACCAACATCGTAGTAGCTGATCCTCGGAAGGATGTTGAGCCGGGAGGAGCAGCGCAGAGCATCAGCTTTACTGTTATAATACGCTCCCCGTAATGAACGCCATGCTTTATCTTCATCATACCAGTCTTCCGTCCACTCCCATACATTGCCAGCCATATCGTACAGCCCCTCCGGTGTGGCGCCTTCAGGATAACGACCTACCGGTGTGGTTGTGCCCTCATTTTCATTGAAATTGGCACGTTGTGGTGAAGGTTCTTCCCCACCCCATGGGTATGTTCTGCTCTCTCTTCCACCTGCGGCATACTCCCACTCTTTTTCAGTTGGCAACCGATAGAGAGCATTGCCCTCAAGCAATGAAAGCCAGAGACAATAAGCACTGGCACCATACCAGCTTACTGCAACCACCGGTTGATCATCCTTGCTGAATTTTTTGATGCCATCATAGCCTGAGCGAAAAAGGCTCGCCAACTCTTTCTCTTTCTGAAGATAGTCACCAAATCCCTTTATGCCCGTTGCCATGGCATACAAGCGCTCTTTATACTCTTCGACAGAGACAATGCGTTCAAATTCTCTCTCTTTGGACTCCAGATAGCCGATAAACCGACGGTAGCGCTGATTGGTCACCGTGTATTTTGCAACGTAGAGATCTTGAACAGTTTCCTGCTGCTTTGTCAAGGAGAATCTGAAGGTTCCGCCCTTGATCAAAATGTATTGCGCATCAAGCTTGTCCACGACGACCAGTGAATCTCCCTTTTCAGCATCAGAACGCATCTCTGGCAGCACTTGCTTTCGAGTGATTTCAGCGGCATAACGCAGGATATCAACATTTTCAGTAATTCCCGATTCTGCAAATTTACTGACAACCTCAATTGCTGGCTGGCTCCCTGCGCCAATGGTTTTCAAACAATCCATAAGGTAGCGCTGCCGGTTTGGGGTGGTTTTCGGGTCGAGCAGCTTTGCCTGTAACGCATCGGTCTTTGTCTCAAGCGCTTCCTTCATAAGGATGAGCAGCAAATCATGCTTCTTTGGTGTCAGAGTGTCGGTGACTGGCGAATCAAAGAGCTTTTGCATGAAGAGATCAAAAACTTTTTCATCCACCTGCCCCATAAAAAATCGGAGCGGCTCTTCCCACCAGTCATCGCCGAAATGGGTGACAAGCTTGTTGAGGCGTTCATAAGGACGATCATCCTTGAGCTGAACACCTGCCATAAACTCGCGGAATGATTTATGGCGGAACACATACTCTGTGTCGCCATACTCCACCAGCAATCCTGCCCGCTCAACAAGATTTTTGCAAAACTCCTCTGCAGAAGGGGGATTTTGCTGGGTTTGCAACTTCTCCTGCATCCTTTCCTGCACTTCCGCTCTGGGGGCTTCATCCTTTTGCAGCTCTTCCTGCATCCAGAGAGAGACTGGTGTCAGCACCCGCCTTGCTTTTTCAGCAGGAAGCAATGGCTCTATATTTTTTTGCCGGTCACGATAATCGAGCATGTAGTCCAAGGCTGCATCATATAACTTTACACGGCTTCCCGGCAGATACTGGCGATCTTTCCAGAGTGTTGCCATGATCTGCAGCAGCAAGGGCACCCCGGCCAATGCCTGTAAACTTTTGTTCTCCTCCTTGGCTAAATAGGCAATAATGGCCTCGGCTTTTTTAAGGGCATCGCTCTTTATCTGCTCTTGCTGAGTTGCGGCATCAAGAGGATGATCGCGCAACAATGCGGCGTTAAACCATCTTTTTAAAAAGGTTGCCTGCTGCTCCGTCGAAAAGTCCATGATATCTGCCCGCACATGCTCAGTCTCAATCTCAATCCCGTCTCCCTTCCGGTATCCTGTTGTCCGTGAAGTTACAACAACATGAGCCTTTGCCAGCCCTGTAAACGTCTTGTCAATCCATTTGCACACCTGGATTCTGTCGTCAACATCGCTGATTTCATCCAGCCCATCCAGCAATACCAATGTGTTTTGATGGTGCAGCCAGTTGGAAAAATGATCTTTCGGTATTCCGAGTTGATGATCTTCAGACCAGGCAAAAAGGTAGTCAGAAAGGGAAGCATAGCCGGAACCGCTCTTTTTCAGTTCACGCAGTGCCAGATAAAAGACCATCACCGGTTCAGTGAAGCCAAGCGCTTTATAACCCTCTTTTTTCTCTTTATTGAGACAGGTCAAGGCGTAATGCCGCAGCATGGTTGTTTTGCCTGAACCGGGATCGCCGATGACAAGCATCAGTGGATATTTTTCAAAAACCAGACACATCACCTCTTCCGGTGTACGAACATGGTGGTTTTCTTCTGACCCTTCCTGCCTTTTACCGGGGATAAATTTTGTGTCGCTCTTCCAAGTCTCTGAAAGACGGAGCGAAACAAAGGTGTCGGTCAGTTTTACGGAAAAGCTGTCAAGAGCATTTGAGGCGGGAAGACTGCTTTTGTTGAGCTCCGTTGCAAGGGCGGTTTGGTAGCGCTCTGCGTACATTTTATTGTCTGCATCTTTTTGCTCTTGTTCAGCGTTCCGCTCAGCGGCGGAAAGAGCCTCATTTTTTTCTATTTCGTCCTTTATTCTTCTCCTTCTCAGATAAATGAATATGATTACTGGTGTAATACCAAGCAAAACAGTAACCACTGGCATATAATCAAGCCACGCTGGCTTTTGCCCTATGGAAGCATCAACTCCCTGTTGCGGCACAACCGTTCCCTTTGCCCCAACGACACCGCCAGCGCATGCAAAAATAACAAGAACAAGCAAAAGCATTCTGCTCATGCGGCTCATGCACTTCACTGATTCCGAAACAGGCGAGCAAGAAGAAGCCATAGCACAGGTGTTGTGGATGACGAGGTAAAAAGATGCGTAAGTGAATATAGTATAATCGGTCGTGAAGAGAAACAGAAGAGCAGATCTCCTGCGACGATAATTGTCGTTTGGATATTCGGAGGAAAAAACTTACAACCTCTCCACAACTGCCTTCGGCAAATCAATACAGCGAGAGATCGTTTCGATGTCAACACCTGCATCTTTCAGCTTTTTTGCATCTTCAAGCGCCTTTTGCTGAATTCCCTCAACGATACCTTCAGCCTTCCCCTCAACCTTGCCCTCGGCTTTACCCTAAGCCTTACCCTCATCATAAGCGGTATCGACGACATTCTTCAGGTCTCGATAAATTTTGAGGCTCTCTTCATAGGCGGCAGCCTCCACACTCGAATAGCGGGCAATTTCAGCCAGTTCAAAGACTTTGCTGAAAACCTTCTCCTGAAGACGCGCTGGGCGGTCGGTCAGTTCGGGCAGATGCCTGAGCAAAAAGCACCATTTATCGAAGTCGCTGACAAGATCCTCAATCGTTTTCGTGAACTTGGGAAGTTCAAGGTAAATAAAGGTCAATTTCTCGGAGAAGACTGCGCCCGTTGAACGATCAACCAGCTTTACTTCATGGTGGACGACCTCGTTATCGGCTTTATCTTCATCAAAAACAAAATCAAGAATACCAACCATGTAAACCGCCTTCAGGCAGAAATTCCATGATCCGCTTTGAGCCTGCTGTTGAATGGGAAACGTAGCACAGAAAATTGAGCGGTCTTTGAAGTAGTTCTGCTTTGCACGCTGCATCTCTACAATAAATTTTTCACCCTTTTCATTTTCACAGTAAAGGTCAAAAATTGCCCGCCGGTCGTATTCACTACGCCCAACCTGCTCATTTGGCAAAAATGAAAGATCTGCAATGACCCCTGCCTCCACGGGCAGTAACGTAATCAATTACCCCGCAGCAGAGCTACGGGGTATGAGTTCATGTTTAGGAATTACTTCACGAAGCACAGCTTCGAGGAATATGTCCTATAGCGATTCAAAAACGCTATCAGAAGGTCTTTGTTTACCTCAGAACCAAAGATTTTCTTGAAGCCAAAGTCAGTAAAGGGGTTTATGTACCGATCTTTTAACAGCATCTTGTCATGACTTGTTGAACTGAATTATGCAATGAGTTCCTCTTTCCTGAATATAGGAAGTCAGAGGTGTTAAAGCAATGAACCTCGACACGATATTGAAGTGTATTTTTTTGTAATTAATAACTGTTCAATATTTTTCCAGAAATCAACCTCCGCAAATTGCGCGTATCGGCCTGACGCGCATGGCCAAACCACCCTGAAAGAGTCTGCCTGATGGTGTCAGGCTTTGCAATCAGGGCGCATTGAATCCGTCTCTTCGCCCTGCGAACATTATCGGCAGGGAGCAGCCGATGTGACTGAAAGACCTTCTGGCCAAGAAAACACTTCCCTTCTTTCGAGGGATAAAGCTCTGTTCTCTGCGGGTTGAGTATCAAGCGGTACTGCTCCAGAAACTGAACGATGGCTTTTTTCCACTCCCACAACTCCTGCTTGCTGTTGGAGAGTAAAACACAATCATCCACATATCGCACGTAGCCTTTGCAGTGCAACACCTCTTTGACATAGTGATCGAAAAAACTGAGGTAGTAGTTGGCAAACCACTGGCTGGTGAGGTTCCCAATCGGCAGACCCCGTCTTCTTTCGTGCGGGGTAAAGAGGGTATCACCGGGGAAATAGTGGAGGTGTTCAACTTGCGGATTGCTGTTGTCGATGATGGTATCGATCAGCCAGAGGGTATCGGCACAGGCAATTTTACGCCGGATCAGTGATTTGAGAATCTCATGGTCAATGGAGGGGAAGTATTTTCGGATATCGCACTTCAGCGTGTAGGCGTACTTTTTGAGATAGTGCTGGTAGCGCTCGATTGCCTTGTGTGTCCCCTTGCCGACTCTGTTGGCGTAGGTATCGAAGATAAAGCTCCTTTCCAGAATGGGCCCGACAACGGCGATAAGGGCATGATGCACCACCCTGTCACGGAATGGTGCTGCGCTGATCTGGCGTGGTTTTGACTTGTAGATACTGAAGGTTTTGTACGATCCTGGTTGGTACGTTTTGTTCCGCAGCTCCGAAATAATCTGCCAGAGATTCTCTTCGAAATGGTTATAAAATTTCAGCACCGACTGCTCTTCACGCTTCCCTTTCGCGGCTTTGCTGACTGCCAAAAGGACGTTATCGAAGGCAACGATACCCTTAAAAAGGTTTTTGCTGGTTTTCATGGCATTTGCAGAAAAAAAACAGGCCGCTCTTTCAATTGCTTACTCAAGCGACCTGTTTTGTCTGTTCTGTTTGTGCTCGCCCCACCCAGGAGGTGGCGACGTGCCTCAGGAGAAAGAGCCCGATGTCATGCCCAAAAACTGTCCGGTCTTCCTTGAAAGAGCGGCATCAGGATGGGCTTTTCACTCATAACCGGGCATGATTGGAACGAATCACTCGAAAACCAACATTGTTGTTGTTGTTCCTCGGATTGTTGTTGTTCCGGGAGGAGCAGCGCAGAGCATCAGCTTTGTTGTTTTACAAGCTCCCGCATATCGAACGGGTAATCATTGTATCGGCCCTTTTCCGTTGGGAAAGTTATCATTTCTCCACCGATTGTTCAACCTTTTTTATCCAGCCGCCAAGCATTTTTCCCAACTCTGCAATCTGCTGGCTCCCGAATTCATAAGAGGCCAGATTGATGAATTTCATTTCAAAACTCATGCGAAAGAGGATCCGCAACCGGGTCAACACCCCATCAGCCTCATGCAATGCCGGAAGCTTGCTGCTGCGCATGTTGGCCACCGCAACAAGCTCGGTAAATTCAAGTACGGCATTTTCGAGCCGCACCGCAATGCTGAAACGAAAGCTCTTCGGGAACTTCCCCGTGTGATGCAGCAGCCATTTCGAAAAATCGAAGGCTTTTTTGACAATCAGCATTTCGTGATTTGGCATTGCGGGAGAGTTGTCAGTTGTCAGTTGTCAGTTGTCAGTTGTCAGTTGTCAGTTGTCAGTTGTCAGTTGTCAGTTGTCAGTTGTCAGTTGTCAGTTGTCAGTTGTCAGTTCAAAAAAAAAATTTCTAATCTCCCCATGTGGGCTCTTCCTTGTCGAGTGAGTTTCTTTTTTCAGGGTTCCAGATATCAGGGGATCAGATGTTCAGGAAGAGGGACTGGAACGAATCACTCGAAAACCAACATTGAAGGAGTCGTGGTACCTCGGATTGCCGTTGCCCCGGGAGGAGCAGCGCAGAGCATCAGCATTACTGCTATAATACGCTCCACCGCGCACTGCTCGCCAATCTTTACCTTCTACGTATAAATCCTCCGTCCACTCCCACATATTGCCCGCCATATCATGCAACCCTTCCGGGGTAGCACCTTTTGGATAACGCCCTACTGATGTCGTTGAACCCTCGTTGTTATTGTAATTAGCCAAGGTTTTATCCGGCTCACCTTCCTTCTTTGGCCACGGATATAGTCTGCCCTCTTCTCCTGCTGCGGCATATTCCCACTCCACCTCAGTCGGCAACCGATAGAGAGCATCATCGCTCTCAAGCAATGATAACCAGAGGCAATAGGCACGCGCCGCATACCAGGTCACCCCTGCCACTGGTTGGTCATCCTTGTTAAATTGTTTATTGGTGTCCGTATAAGAAACAAAATGCTTCGCCAGAGATGGTTCTTCCTTCAAATAGTCACTGAATTCCTTGATGCCCGATGCCATTTTCTGCAAGCGATCCTCGTACGTTTTGAGAGGAACCCTCTCCGCAAATTCGGGCTCTTGAGCATCAAGATAGCTGATAAATCGGCGATAGTGCTGATTGGTCACTGTGAACTTTGCAACGTACATCTCTGAAACGGGTTCCGGCTTTTCCGTGAGGGAGTAAGGGAACGTCCCGCCCTTGATGAAGATGTACTCAGCGCCGAGTTTATCATATTTCACCTCTGCAACCACCTGCCGCTCTCTCGTCAACTCCGATTGCCTGAACGCCAATAGCGCCGCAATTGCCTCCGGTTTCTCGATATTTTTCAGGCACTCCAGCAGATAGCGCTGCCGATTTGCTGTAGTTTCCGGATCGAGCAGTTTCGTGCGCAGGGAATCAACCTTCCGCTGTGGTGCCTCCTCGACGAGAGCAACAAGCAAATCCTGCTGCTTCTGCGTTAACTCTTCCGTCACCGGCGAATCGAAGAGTCTCTGCATAAAGCTGTCGAACAGCTCTGCATCCTCAACATGACCGATGAAAAAGCGAAACACCTCTGTCCACCAGTCGTCACCGAAATGGCTCACCAGCTTGTCGAGACAACCTGGTTTATGAATATTTTTCACCAATTGAACGCCAGCCAGGTACTCGCGGAATGATTTGTGGCGAAAGAGATACTCCTTTTCGCCGTACTCAACCAGCACACCGGCACGGTCAACAAGGTTCCGGCAAAAATCGGAGGCTTGCCATGAGTTGTAGAGTGTATTGAGCTGTACCTGCATCTGCTGCTGCATCTCATGCCGGTCAGCTTCATCTTTTTTCAGCTCCTCCTGCATCCAGAGCGATACCGGGCTCAGCACCCGTCGTGCATCCTCTGCAACAAGGAGAGGATCAATTCCCCGGCGACGGTCGCGATAATCAAGCATGTAGTTCAACGCCGCATCATAAAGCTTCAACCGGTTGCCCGGCAGATACTCCCGATTTTTCCAGAGCATCGCCATAATCTGCAACAAGAGCGGCACACCAGCAAGAGGCAACAAGCTCCTGTTTTTCTCCAGTCCGAGAAACGCCAGAATAGCATCAGCCTTTGTGATGGCTTTTTGCTTCTGCTGGATGCGCCATACTGACTGCTCTTCTGTTGCAGGCGGCAGCTCCCCCAGAAATGCCGCCTTGAACCAGCGATGCAAAAACTCTGCCTGCTGCTCTTTTGAAAAATCCATGATATCCGCCCGCAGATGGCTTGCCTCAATTTCAATACCATCTCCTTTCCGATACCCCGTGCTTCGTGAGGTCACCACAAACCTTGCGCTGGTAAAGCGTCCAACCGTACGGTCAATCCACTGGCAAACAGCTATTCTGTCATGAACGTCGCTGATTTCATCAAGTCCATCAAGCAGCACCAGTGTTGAAGGCAGCTCAAGCCAACCGGAAAAGAGTGCATCATCAATCTTGAGAAACTGTTTGTCGCACCATGCAGCAAGATTTTCCGGCAATGATATATAGCCGCTGTGGCTCTTTTTCAGCTCGCGCAACGGCAGAAAAAATACATGAACCGGCTCACTGAACCCGAACTCCTTTTGCCTGCCATTGTCAAGGCAGGAGAGCGCATAATATTTGAGCAGTGTAGTTTTTCCTGAACCCGGATCACCAATGACCAGCAACAAGGGATGATGCTGAAACACAAAGCTCATCACCTTTTCGGGCGTGCTGCTGCGCTGATACTCCGCCTCGTCGCGTGGCTCACCCTCAGCACTGCCGCACACCCCGCTTCGCGATTTCGCCGACAAACTCAGCGACACAAAGGTCTCGGAGAGCTTTACGGCAAAATGCTCCAGCGCGGGCGAGCCTGTCAGCGTCATGTTGCCAAACTGGTGCGTCAGGGTGGCGTGGTAGCGGTGGAGAAGGTCGGAAGCGGTGGCAGCAATAGGCGGATCAGAAATCAACAAGGTTGATGAATCCGCTGCAAGAATATGAGCCATTACAAGCCGTACTTTTTCAAGAACAATGCTTTTGAGTTCTTCTCTTTCTTTATAATTTTTGCATGGTGTTACTGAACATGAATCCGTACTTGTCCAATCAACAGTCAACTCTTTCTGGCGTTCCAGCAATTTCAGCCAATCGCCAGCAGCCTGTAGATCACGAAGTTTTTTAGGGTCAGGAGGCGCATCAGGAAAAAGTGTCAGAATATATAGCGGTGTCTCTCGGCTGTTCTGTCTTGCTCGTTCAAGCTCCTGCCAGGTAACGTTGCCAACCCGCTCCCTAAACACAAAAATGGCTATATCTGCTTGATTGAGAGCACGAGTAACAACCACTTCCTGACCGCCCGGAACAGGCAGGGCATCTTCACGCCACTCCCAGAACTTCCACCGACGAAAAGATGATCGATGATTATTGGACATCAGCAAAAGGCGAAACTCGTGCTCAATTTCTGACTGCAGTTCAAGAATTACACCTGCTTCCGCTGATGCATCATCACTGTGCCCAATAAAAATCAGCAACTCATCCTGCGGAAATTCTGAGAACACTTTATTGGCATCTGGTTTCATAACCGTTTATAAATCAATGTATTGATCAATATTTGAACACACAGGGAGTTGACACCGTTACAATCACTCCCCACCCACCTCCAGCATAGCCCGACGCATAAATTCGTCGAAAAGAGGCACCGTGAAGGCCATCACGCCATGCGAAGGACTGTAGATCATTCCCTTTTTGATGAGCCCAGAACGCACCGTGCTGAGCGCAGTAATGTCAACACCGAGTGCCGTGGAAATGTCTGCGCTGCGATAGGGGCCAGGGCCAAGCTCGGCCATTGCCCGCAGGTACTTTTTTTCGCGATCGGTAAGTCGGTTAAAGCGCACCCGAAAGAAATTTTCATCCAGACGGTTGACAACAAGTTTGGTTGTTTTCTCGACAACCGACAAGGTAATGGGTGAACTTTCGGCCTGGTTCCACACCTGATACCCCCACTCCTGAAGAAAATAGGGATAGCCTTTGGTCAGGCGAAAAATTTCGTGCAGGGCTTCACCGTCAAATGAGACTCCTGCCTCACACACAGGTTCCTGAAGTGCTTTGGCAGCATCCTGCTCATTGAGCGCACCGATGTCGGGGAAATTAAAGAGCCGTTCTGCATAGGACTTTGCCTCACCAGCCAAGCCCGGCAGAATCGGCAGACCTGCGGCGACCAGCACAACGGGCAGTTGGCGCTGCTGCATTTTGTGCATGGCCATAATGATGGCATTCAGTTCTGATGAAGAGAGGTACTGAATTTCGTCAATCAGAATGGCCACGGCACTCTTGCGCTCTTCGGCCGCTTCACCTACTGCTACAAAAAGACTCGAAAGATCGACCTCCAGATCTCCGCTGTCAGCACTCCCCTTTTCAGGATCAATATCCAGACCAATCTCAACATCGCCCAGCAATACCTTTACACCTCCAATGAAGCTTTTCAGCACAGCAAGAGCCCTGCGAACCTTCTCCCCACCGCCTGCAACCCTGTCCAAATCGAAAAGAAGCTTTCGTAACTGCGGCACAAGGAGCAACACCAATGACTTGCTCTCCTGCGCTTCAAGAAAAAGAGTACGATATCCGTCATGCAGAGCCATCCGCTCCATCTCATTCAGCAGAACCGTTTTGCCCACACCTCGCAGCCCTGTCATCATCATGCTCTTTTCGGAGCGTTTCAGGCGTACCCGTCCGAAAAGCACTTTGGCAAGCTCCAGAATGGCATCGCGTCCCGCCAGTTCGGGAGGAGGAGAGCCTGCGCCAGGTGAAAAGGGATTTCTGATAGCATCCATCGACAATCCTGATTTATTGGAATTTATATTCGATTATACCAATTTATACACGACTATACAATAAATCAAGTATAATTAGCCTTCCGCCGGAGCACTGCAGCATTCCTTTTGTCAGTCAAAGAGTAGGATCATTGCGGTGCTATTTTCTACACTGGTTGTCAGTGGTCAGTTCAAAAAAAAATTTTCTAATCTCCCCATGTTGGTTTTGCCTTCTCGAGTGAGCTTTCTTTTTCAGGGTTCCAGATTGTCAGAGGATCAGATTTTCAGGAAGAAAAAAGACTGGAACGAATCACTCGAAAACCAACATCGTTGTTGTTGTTCCTCGGATTGTTGAGGTTCCGGGAGGAGCAGCGCAGAGCATCAGCATTACTGTTATTATACGCGCCCCCCCGTATTGAGTGCCAGTTTTCACCTTTTTTATACAAATCCTCCGTCCACTCCCACACATTACCCGCCATATCATGTAATCCTTCAGGTGTAGCGCCTTCTGGGTAACGACCTGTCGGTGTTGTGGTTCCCTCATTGTTGTTATAATTGGCAAGTGTTGGCGAGGGTTCCTTATCGCCCCAAGGGTATTTTCTGCTCTCTTTTCCACCTGCAGCATATTCCCACTCTTTTTCAGTTGGCAGGCGATACAGATTGGTCTCTCCGCTTTCGCTCTCCAGCAATGAAAGCCACAGGCAATATGCCCGGGCGGCATACCAGCTTGGACGAAGCACCGGCTGATCATCCTTGTTGAACTGTTTTTCTTCATCCCAACGAGAACGAAATAGTGTCGCCAACGATTTTTTGTTCTTTACAAAGTCGCTGAAATCCTTGATGCTCTTAGCCAAGGTAATCAGACTTTCTGTGTAGGTTTCAACAGGCAGTATGGCGGCATAACCGGCCTCTTTTGAATCCAGATAGTTGATAAACTGACGGTAGTGCTTGTTGGTCACGGTGTATTTTGCAACGTAGATATCATCCACTGTCTCCTGCTTTTTTGTCAGTGAGGAGGTAAAGGCGCCTCCCTTGATCAAAATATAGTGAGCGCCAGCCTTGTCCATTATCAGAGAGTCTTTTGCCCCACAACTCTCACGGTTACCAGCGCCACCCGGGAGCCCGGTAACGCCTGCAATTTCGCAGGCAACATCCAGCGCTTCTGCTTTTTTCTCAAAGGGAGCATCAAGAAACTTCCGAACAGCATCGAGGGCCTCCGCAGTGCCGATGGCTTTGAGGCATTGCATGATGTAGCGCTGACGGTTTGTTGTGGTAGCCGAATCAAGCAACTTCTTCTGCAAGGCTTCCGTCTTGATCTGCCTCGCCTCCTTGATGAGCATGACCAGTAAATCCTGCTGCTTTTGGTTCAATGTGGTGCTGACCTCTGCATCGAAAAGCCTGGCCATAAAGGAATCAAAGGCATCGGCATCAACCTCGGCGATATAAAAACGAAGCGGCTCTTCCCACCAGTCCTTCCCAAAATTACTCACCAGCTTGTCGAGAAGGCCAGGGGTGCTGTGCATTTTTTTCTCAAGCTGCAGGCCCGCCATGTACTCCCTGAAAGATTTATGACGAAACCGGTACTCCTTGTCACCATAGGCTACCAGCAGTCCGGCACGATCAATCAGGTTCTCACAGAACTTCTCGACTGAAGGGGGCTGATGAAGCGTTTTCAGATGTTTTTGCATCTCTGCCTGCATCAACGCCTTGTCGGCCTCATCCTTTTCGAGATCTTCCTGCATCCAGAGTGACACCGGTGTCAGAACTCGCCGGGCATCTTCAGCACTCAGCAAGGGATAGATCTCTTTTTGGCGGTCGCGATAATCAAGGATATAGTTCACGGCGGCATTATACAAGTCTGAGCGGGTTTTTGGCAGATAGTGACGATCTTTCCAGAGAATCGCCATAATCTGCAACAGCATGGGAACCGCTGCCAACATGCGCAAACTCTGGTTCTCTTCCCTCTCCAAAAACGCAATAATGGTGGCGGCTTTCTCTGCTGCTTTTTTTGCCTGCTCCTCTCTCCACTCTTGCAGGGTTTTGGCGGCAGGACGAAGTTCACGACACAAGACCGAGCTGAACCACTTCTCCAGAAACTCTTTTTGCTGATCCGGTGAAAAATCCATGATATCAGCCCGCACATGCCGGGATCGAAGCTCTATGCCGTCCCCTTTCCGGTAGCCGGTATAACGGGTGGTGACAACAACTTTGGCTTTTTCAAAACCGGTGACAATCCTGTCAATCCAGTCGCAAGCCTTGATGCGCTGCTGCGGGTCGCTGATTTCGTCAAGGCCATCAAGCAGAAGGAGGGTTTGACGGTTATGCAGCCACTCAAAGAAAACAGTTTCCGCTATACCAAGAGAGTGCTTTTCACTCCAGGCAAAGAGGCTGGCTGGAAGGGTATCAAAATCTGCTCCTTTTTTGACCAGCTCACGCAAGGGGAGATAAAAAACCAGAACAGGCTCCTTGAACCCAAGTGTGGTGTAGTGCTCATTTTCAAGGCAGGAGAGGGCATAGTGTTTGAGCAGGGTTGTTTTTCCGGAACCGGGATCGCCAATAACCAGCAAGAGGCGACAGGTCTCAAAGACAAGACTGACCACCTCTTCAGGGTTACGAATACGCTCTTCCTTTTGCGATTCATAAGAGACTTTGGGGTTCCACCGCATATCGCTGCGCCAGGTATCGGAAATACGCAGAGAGACAAAGGTGTCGGTCAGGGTTACCGGAATGTTCTCAAGCGCATGAGTACCCAGCAGGCTGATGGTGCCAAGTTCGTTTTTGAGTGCTCCCTGATAACGACGCAACTCCTCGGCATGGTTCGACAGCTCCACTGTCGGGGAAGTAATATCGACGGAAAGAATGTCGGCGATGGCAATCCGCACCTTTTCGCGAACAATCGTCTTGAGTTCTTCTGCATCCTGATAGGTTGGTGTCGGGGTTATTGAGCAGGAATCAGGATTTGTCCACTCCTTCGTCAGCTCTTCCTGGCGTTCCAGTAACGCCGTCCAATCGCGGGAAGCCTGCAGTTTTGCCTGATGATGTAAACTCTTATCCTGAGGCGGAGAAGTCTCGGGAAACAGGGCCAGAATATGAAGGTTCTTCTCTATACTCCCCTTTCTGGCCTTCTCAAGCTCTTCCCAGGTGACTTTTCCAACCCTCTCCCTGAACACAAAAATGGCTATCTGTGCACGGTCAAGCGCGGGGGTAACTGCCCTCTCCTGGCCTCCGGTCAGCGCCAGTGCATCAAGTGTCCACTCCCACAACCTGATACGTTTGAAAGGTGAACGATGACCATTGGGTTTCAGCAGCAATCGAAAATCCTTCTCAATTTCCGATTGCAGTTCAAGAATGGCATTTGCCTCCGCAGAAGCATCGTCACTGTGGCCGATGAATATCAGAAGCTCATCTGGCGGGAATTCACTGGTTGTCATTGCTGGTGTCCGGTTACATGGAATGCGACATTTCTTTTTTCAGCATCGGTTTGAGAGTGAACAAACAGCTCTGCTGGCGAATGTTCGGAGTTCAAGGTTCAGAGTTCAAAGTTCAAGGTTATCAAGTTCAGGGTTCAGGGTTCAATATTTTGGCAAGATAACGATCTTTGTCCTCTTCCTGAAAGAGGATATTGCGTTGCTGCATCTCTGGCTTTGCCATGTTCCATTGGAGGCTCATTGTTGCGGATGAGGTGCTTGAGACGATGAAGGATTCGAGGCTCACCTTTGGGTCATTGAGGCGGTGCTCTATCTCCTTGATGGTTTGGTGAAACTGGAGCCTGGGGTCGTTTGCTGCAAGGTTGCGGATACCTTTGGGGTCGATAATAATAATGCGCTGCTTGCCATCCTCGATGAGCCAGAAAATGATGTCGGGGTGGAAGTTGCCTCCCACAAAAAAGCCACCATTGCTGGAGGCTGAAGCCGATTAACCTTCCCGGCATCCGATGCGGTTAACACGCTCTTACTTTGCCCGTGCACTGGCTGCGTGATGGCGTTTGAGGATCAGCCGGTTGATAATACCGCAGTATACGAAATGTACGGCAGGTTCTGGCGGGGCGGAAAATCGGCACCACACAAAATATCCTTGAAATATCGCCGCTATTCGGCTACATTGTAGCCACACTAACGAAGTGTAAAAGTTAAAACAAGGAAAAGAGATGATTGCAAACACTGTTGTGAGGGCGCGAATCGACGAAAAAACCAAAGCTGAAGCTACCGCTGTGCTGGCTGCTATAGGGCTCACGCTGTCCGACGCTGTGCGGCTTATGCTGATGCGGGTTGCCGCTGAAAAAGCATTGCCATTTGAGCCGCTTATCCCGAATGCCGAGACGATAGAAGCTATTATGGAGTCGCAACGAGGAGATCTCATTGCCGGCGGTTCCAGAGAAGAATTATTCAGGGTGCTTAATGAGGAGGATTGAATTATCCCGAAAATTCAAGCGTGACTATCGAAGAGAAAAATCAGGAATGTACGGAAAATCCCTTGATACTCTATTAAACGGGATTCTTGATCTCCTTGAGGTCGATGAGATTTTACCGCCCAACGCCGTCGATCATGCGCTTGTTGGGAAGTTTGCAGGATACCGTGATTGCCATATCAAACCTGATCTTATTTTGATCTACCGCAAAACAGGCGACGACGTTCTTGAGTTACTTCGGCCTGGATCACACAGCGAACTCGGTTTATAACGCTGAAGCTCCTGTGGCGGGACCGCCCAACCGCTTGAGACAGTCAAGCTATATAACGCACCTGTTCGCCACATGATGTTAGCTCGCCTTCCACCCGACTGACTGCATTGCTCTCAGCTCGACAACCTTCGGATGAGCATCTCTTGGTTTGAGCAACTGCCGGAGTTTTTGCTCTTGTCGAGGTGGCGAGCAAGCAGTTTTCGGAACGTCGCCCGGTTCTCATACTCCCACACCAGCCCATCTTTTTTCATCAATGCCCTGAACTCTTCAAGCTTTGCCTCCTGCCCTTTATCAACTTTGTTGCGGGCTATCGGCAGATTGGAAAAATAGAGCATAACAGGACGTTTCAGAACGGTGAGCATTCTCAGCACCTCTTCAACCGCTCCTCCGGCAGCAATCCGGGTCGGCGTTCCGATACGGTTCCAGAAAATACCGATAGCGCAATCACAATCATCCACAATCTGGCGAGTAATCACCTCCTGCGGCCCATCCCCCTTCCCTCTATTCTCTGATGCTGCATGTTTTTCCCAGAGCACCGCTTCAAGCAACATGTTACGATCAGTGCTGTTGCGAATGTTCCAATCCTCAATCAGCTCCTCAATAATCTTCCGCTCCCTGTCAACATCACCGGGTGAAGCAACAAGAATCCTTAAATGGCGTTTTTTATTTTCTGTCATATACGTGGTATCTATTGCTTCACCAAGAAATTGATGTTCTTCAATTTATAACACTTTTGTATTCTGTTGCATACTATCTGACGAAAATCCGGGGCACGTCCAATAAAGAACCCCGCCGCAAGCAGCGGGGTATTTTGAAGACAACTCTATAATCGTTACGCCTCAAGAGGCGGGGAATATGACCCATAGAGATTCAAGCAGAAATTGTCTTGCTGGAGAAGGTCACCCTGAACCAGAGTGTTTTCTGCTCACCCCCACCCAAGCATGCTCTTGGCCAGCTTCATCTGCGCATGCTCAAAGGCTGGCGCAACATCGTCCAGGTCATGAGGATCCATGCCAACTGCCGGGGTGAGAGCAACAACACGCCAGTTCTCCACGGCTCTACAAACCTGCCGAAGGGTTTCGAGCGCTTGCTCTCTTTCGAGCCAGAACTGCCCGGCAACGCGCACCACCTCTTTGATGGAGGAGACGGGGCCGGTCTCCTCCGTCAACCAGGTTTTGAGTTCCTGCTCCTTGTCGGGGAACGGGTTGAGATCAAAGGCGGGCGCAAGTCGCCACTGGCCGTGACCGACATGCAGAAAGCCATGATTGTGCAGATGATCATCCACATTGGTGATGAGCAGATTGAAAACAATACGACGCCACAGCTCTGTCAGATCGTGCTTTGGATCTACACAGGTGGCAATGATACGCTCGGCTATCTCGCTGTATGCACGCTCATCATCCCTGCGGGCCTGAAGGAGCGATGCTGACGACAGATAAGGAATACGAGCACCCTGAAGTGTGCGGTCAAAACGACGCACGACAGCCACTGGAGAGTTGTCAGCATAAACAATACGAGCCTGGGCGGCCTCAATACCGGCAACGACAGCAAGACGCAAGGCCAATACTTCACCTTTGGTCACACTGCGCTGATCCTTGACGCTTGGAAACTTCCCGATTGCCAAATGCCCATTGTCATCGATAACAGAACATTTCGGACGAAGCCCCCCAAGTGAGGTTCCCCTGCCACGAAGATAACGAAGATCGGCTTCCGTCTCCCTGCCCAGCTCAACAGCATGGCTTGCGCCGAGCAGAGAAGCAAGCTCCAGCAGGGGTGGCGTTGCCCTGTCGCCACTCTCGATGGTTCGCAGATAGTTACCCGTTGCATCACGCAAACGCAGGGCGCCAACCCGACTGAAATCATCCACACCGACCAGATAGTCCCATTGCGTTAAAGGAGCAAAAGGCTGCTCCCCCTCCTTATGCATGACACGACGCTTTGCATAATCACGCGCAATAACACGGCAACCCCAGCCATCCGGCGCAGTATCGGCAAGGGCGAAATGAAAAACGGAGTCATTTTCGGAAGCTGCCTTATGATACTGGTGCGTTTCTGTCAACAGCAAGTCAGGTGATATTGAAAAGCGCTCCATCGACTGAAGCCACTGCTGGCTATAGACAAACGAAGAGTTCTCACGTACACCACTGCGAGAATAGGCAAGTTGGCCAACAACCATACCGCTTTCTCCAAGGCAAACGGTAGCGCCTCGCTGCACCGCCCGGCTCATAGCGCACCAGACTCCGGTGAAGGTTTTTGGGTGCGAATGCGCCGGGGCAACTGCTCATCCATCAGAACAAGCCCAATATCATCGTTTGCCGTGTCGAGCAGTTGATTGAGCTTCTCGATTTCACCAAGCACATACATGGCGCAGGCAATGGTGCCCCAGCTCAATGTTGGATCGCCTTTTTCCAGCCGTCTCAGGCTTGAAACCGAAATACCAATCCGCTCAGCCATCGACTGCTGTGAAAACCGGCGACGGCGACGAGCCAGCGACAAATCCCGGCCAAACTTCATGACAGCTCGCTTAACCGGCAACGGTATCGGCGCTTTTTCAGAATAGCCGGTCATATATAAACCTTTATATTTGATTACCACCTTTTTATGACTTAATATAAAAAAAAATTTCCAAGGGACGTTGATCATTACGGCATCCCTTTATTGATGTCGCACAACTGCTGTGCAATATCAACCAGTGACATCGCTTCAATATCCGGCGCAAGCCGATAACGCTCTTTGCCGGGATAGACGACAATTTTCCGGGAAGGGTTGAGGTCGGCGCAAGCGACATGGTAGCCTCGTTCCAGTTTTGGTGTCATGCTGCGTTTTATTTCAATCGCCCATAAACTTCCGTTCGGCCAGGTGAGCGAACAGGTCAATCTCTGCGCCTCCTCCTGTTCGGTAAAAATAACCCTGAACATCATCAGGAGCAGCAGTGAGGATGTTTTCAATCGCAAAGCACTCCCAACTTTGCCCGATTACGGGATGAGAGAGAAGGGTCTCCTTGTCCGGGATGGAGGGCAGGGCATGTAAAAGCCCGCTGTCAGGCGAGCATGACCCAGAATCTTCGTAATGTTTCAGCCGCAAAGCGAAGGCCAAACCGGGGAATATCGCGTTCGAGACAGGTACTAATAAAATTTGTTCTCCACCTAAGACTTTCAGTTGAAGTTTCGGCAAGCAGACTGTCTGGAAAGCCTCCATGAATCCAGAGATCGTCGATAGGAAACGCGACTGTTTCCAGAACACCAAAAGGTGCCAGCTCCAGATAAGCAATTCAGCCTGCAAGTGTTTCACCAGACTGTTTGAGCAGGTCAAGGGAGGCAGACCCAAAAAAGAGGTATTGCCCGCTTTTACGGCCACCCGGCGAGCGCTGGCGGAGTGGCTTTGCACAAAAAAAATTACCAGTCGTCCGTCTACTCCCACACGTTACTGCCATAGTAAACAACCCCTCCGGTGTGGCGCCTTCCGGATAACGCCCAACGGAGATATCGTTGCTCCTTCGTAATAGTTATAAGCTACCGCCTGATTACTCTTAGGAGCTCACCAATCCATAAAACAAATGATGTTGAACCAATAATCACGACCCAGTCTCTTGGAGATAGAGGTACTGTTCTAAATACTTCTCCACCGAAGGAAACAATTAAATACTGACCGACTAAAATCAAAACGGCAACAATCAAAAATCCGATACTTTTACTTAATCCGTGAAATGCTGATTTACCTGTTGCAAAGGCTTTTGCATTGAATAAATTCCAGAATTGTAGCATTACAAAAACAGTAAAGAAACGCGATAAGTTATAAGTGCTAATTGAGCCATTTTCAGAAAAGTAAAATAACATACCTAATAATATTACGACAAACGATAACCCTACAAATAATATATTCATTTTCATTTGAGAGGTAATAATGAAATCATTATTATTTCTTGGCTTGTTTTGCATAACGCTCAAATTAGGCGGCAATGATGCAAGTGCTCCTGCAGCAAAGGTATCCATGATAAGATTTACCCAAAGCATTTGAGTAACAGTTAATGGAAGTTGTTTACCAAATATTGAACCCAGGAAAACAATAATCAGTGCCGCGACATTTATGGTAAGCTGGAAAAGAATAAATCGTTGTATGTTTAGATATAATGATCTTCCCCACATTACAGCGGTAGTAATACTACTAAAGGAGTCGTCTAATATAGTTATATCACTAGCTTCTTTTGCAACGGAAGTACCCGACCCCATGGACAATCCAACATGTGCATAATTTAAAGCCGGCGCATCATTGGTGCCATCACCTGTCACAGCAACAATTGCTCCGGTTTTTTGCAACAATTGAACAAGGCGCTGTTTATCAGTTGGTCTTGCCCTGCACATAATCTTTATATGATGCACTCTTTTTAAAGCAACCTCATCCGATAATTTCTCAAATTCAATACCTGTAATGATGTTATCCAAATTGTCTTTTTCATTCCAGATACCAATTTGACGACCGATTTCTCTTGCAGTACCAGGGGTATCACCAGTAACAATTTTAACTTCTATACCGGCATTCATACATTTATTAACGGCTGCAGGAACATCAAGACGAACTGGATCTGATATTGCTGCAATTCCAATATAGGTCAAGTTGGTATTTATTAATTCTCCCGATTCAAATCTTTCATTATTATCTTCAACAAACTCATAAGCAAAACCCAATGTTCGCATTGCCTGATTTTGATAATTCGTTAGTGAATTATCAATTATTGAAAGAAATTCTGACACAGGTTTTAAGCCATTGTCAGACAAGACCTGATTACATTTGGAAAGGATGATTTCGGGGGCACCCTTAATATAAAGTACTTTTTTATTGAGTAAAGGAGAAAAAATCAATGTTGCCATATATTTTCTTTCTGTTGAAAAAGTGAGTTGTTCAATGATTTCAACATTTTCTCTGATAGACAAATAATTGACATTTTGATTATGCAACCAAAGTAAAAGCGCTGCTTCTGTTGGATTACCAAGAGTTTTAATTTTTGGTAGTTCAGAATAATCAAGAAATGCTGTTGAATTAACAGATATACTTTCTTTAATTATATTGCTAATTTCATCATTTACTAATACCTCACCATGTAATGCTAAAAATTCTGTTTTATGAACTTGCATTTGGTTTTGTGTCAGCGTCCCTGTTTTATCGGTACAAATAATTGTCGTTGCACCCATTGTTTCACAGGCATGCATTTTTCTTACTAAATTATTGTTTTGCAACATACGACGCATGCTAAGCGCAAGACTCAGGGTAACGCTCATTGGCAAGCCTTCAGGAACGGCGACAACAATCAGCGTTACTGCTACCATAAAATACTGTAGAATACGACCAGCAACATCAATACTGACCCATGAATCAGCATTTAAGAGATTAATACCAAACAAATAACCAAGACCAGAGAACAACAGGAATGAAAATATGCCATAAACCAACCATCTTAACCAACTACCTTTTTCTACGCTTTCGGGAAGTTCTTTCTCTTTGCCAAATAACTCAAATATATCATAGAAAATTGGCAACCAAACTTTGGTTAAAATGATAGATGCTGACAAGATGACAATACCAATAAAATATAATTGACCTATGGTATATTGCGCATCACCAAAAAACATATCTTTTATAAAGAGAGCAAAGAAAGTTAACCCTGCAAGAATAAAACCTACAATACCAATAAACTTTGCAAGCTTATCTAATTGCTTATTGAGAGGTGTCTCCTCTCCGCTAATCTCTGTCGACTTGGCTGCTACTTTACCAAATTCCGTAACATCACCAACTGCTTTAACCTCAATAATTCCATGACCATCAATTATTTTTGTACCCCTCATACAATAATTTGACGGGTAAGTCGATTCCGAATGGAAATGGAGTGGGTTAATCGTCTTGTCAATAACTGGTTCACCAGTTAAACAAGATTCGTCTATCTGCAATGATACAGCCTCTAAAAGCATTCCATCTGCAGGAACTTCCTCTCCAGTCCCTAAAAGGATAATATCTCCAACAACAATATCTTTTTTTGAAATTTCAAATATATTATCATTTCTGATAACTTTATAAAGAGTATCATCATTTACTTGATTTAAAACATCAAACTTTTTATTAGCATCAATTTCAAACCAGAACGCAATGCCAGTTGCCAGAATAATAGCACAAAAAATGCCTATGGTTTCTGCAAATTCCATATGAACAAAAGAAATGCCCAATGAAAGAAACGCTGCTATAAGCAAAATTCGAATAATCGGGTCTTCAAATTTTTCTGAAAATAATTTCCATAGTGACTCTCTTTTCGGTGGAGTTAGAATATTTTCACCATATTTTAGTCGATTCGCAATAACTTCTTCACTGGATAGTCCGGTGTAGTGCTTTTTATTTTCCATTTTTTATAAATAATTTTTTTAATACTACGTAATAAACCAAGGTTAGAAAAAATCGAGATATATTTTTAAAATATTTAATTATTAAGGTTGCTTTTGTTTAATTTTTGTTAAAATAATGATGGTGAATTATGGTTTTAAATTGTTATATAGATTTTATCCTGCACCAAATTTAAAGATTACTATTCTTTATATTATTTTACTAATTGAACTATTATTAATCTCCCTCCATCCTCTTTTGATAAAAGAATTCTTTTCCCTTCTGTAAGTTCAACCGCTTCCCCTATTTCTATTTTTTTATCGATATCCTTATCATACATTGATGGTAATTTTCTGTTTATAAGTATCCACTTATTATTATGGAAATGAAAATCCCCAACAGGTTTTTTTTGTTCGGATGTAGTTTTTTCGTTGGCATAGACAAATCTATTGACATGCCACATATATAATAACTGTTTATTGTAAACCATTAACCTGTAATTTTCAGGATTAAAGACTCCTTCTTTGCGAGAATAATATAAATTCAAAACAGGTAATTGTCCTTTATATTCTGTACCGCAAAATGGACACTTGGGACTTGTGGAGTTATCAAATACAAACCACTTGTGCCAACAAGCCGGATTTTGACAAGGCTGCATTAAATCGACAGTTTTCAATAATGCGTCTTCCCATTCAACTGCAGAAGGCCTTGCATCCGGATCTTTAACTCCATCAATAAAAGCTTTATTAAATAATTTCTTTAAATACGGACCACACACCGTGTATGGAATTTTATCGACGTCAATAAAGGGAAGACAAATAGTATAATCACGATCATATTCTCTTTTCATATCTGAATTACGTCTATCGGTCGGGTGCTCTATAAATAAAGCATCAGCGCCCATTTTACGCTCTTCCTCTTTATCTGGATCAAAACCATCTCCAAAATATCTTCCTCCCTTTAAGGGATGACGATGTAAAAGATACATATAAATCATGACTGCAAGTGCATGCCTATCCGTTTTTATACTCGGTAATACTCTCTTGCTATCGGTAATGGGTAAATGTTTTGACATTAAAACCTCGGGCGCAATAAAATCTGGAGTACCGATAACATCAGGCGGGAATTTTCCAGGAACAACGAGGCCGTCAATATCGATAATGGAAGCTAAGCCAGTAGAAGGGTCAATCAAAACATTTTTATAGGACAGATCGGAATGAGCCAAACCCGCAGCATGAAGTCTTTTAACGGCGCGACTTATTCTAATGCATATTTGAAAATATTTAAACCAATCACCCTTTTCTTCCGGAGCAAGGAATTTATTTAAATTTTTTGCCGATGCATACCATTTTCCCTCTTTTTGCTTTCCTTTAATTCCCAGGAAATCATTGTTTATTGAACCTTTATTAAAATAGAAATGTTTTTGATAGGCTGGACATGTTAAACCTAATTTTCCATTATATTCAACAATTTTAGTAGGCCAACAATATAATTCTTTCCAATAATCACCACCAGCTTGATTAAAAATATTGTCTCTATACTTTCCTACAATATTTTGTAATCTGTCTTTTGCATTAAAATCTTGTTTATCTCTAAAAAAGGCAACTACATAACTTTTATCTGGACTAAAATAGACATCCTTCATGCCACCAGCATCAAACATTTGATCTATATATTCAACATCAGAACCATCTGTTGCTTTAATTTTTATTGTATTTGCCATAAATTAATAGAGGATTGCAATTGTCCTGTCATCATGATTACCGGGAGCCCAAAAGTCTAACCAATTTAATAATTGTTCCGCCGAATCTTCGTTATTGTATGAAAAATTCACCTCTTTTGATAAGTCGTTCCATAAGTCACTCCATTTTTCAACTTTTAGGAGATTTGCATCTGTTTCAAATTTGGGGTCAGTAATTCCGTCGGTCATTAATATAAGAGCCGTAAAATCATCAACAATCTCAAATCTTAGACGTCGGTAAAGTTCTGGAGACTTTGTAATTTCAGACATGGTTACGAAACGTGTTTGACCAGCATATTCACCACCATCTGATTCACCCAACACTTTAAGAAACTGATTATCCTTGTCATATATTCCAATACCACCATCACCAACCCAAAAAGCGCCAACAAACCACCCAAATTTGAATTTTTTGCTTATGGAGACGATCAAGGTTGTGGAATAGTCCTTAATTGGTCTATCTGCTCCTCTGGCCTCTTCTTCAATCTTCTTTACTGATGAAAAAACAGCATTACCAAGAATTTTATAAAGAGAATCACCTATGCACTTTCTTTTAGCATCTGTCTTGTCAGAATGAAATTCTTTAATGTGATGCTCGAACTCACTTATCGTCTCATCGATTTTTGATCTGCAAACCTCTACAACTGTTCTACAAGCAATTTCGGAACCTTTTCTTGATGATTTCGCTGAACCAGCTCCATCAGCTACGGTCATGATATACCAATCATGCTCATTAATATAATGTAAACCAAAATCATCGTCTCTTGGTCTCCCTTCCTGTGCATGTGAACGACCTCTTTGACTAGCCGCAATAATTTGTTTGTTAATTTTTTTCTCCCATAACCAAGACTTATGCACTGACCCAACCTTTACAAAAGACTGGTCGCTATCTGGTTTAAAATATTCAATATCATTTGGGGTTGGAATATTTTTCCAAAGTGATTTTGGATCTGGATTGATGAGAAGGGTAAGTTCTTTTTCCAGAAGTAGCTTGCCATGTCCCCAATCAATTATTTTAATGACAAGCTTTATTTTATGCTCCCCGGCTGTGACTGGAATTCCTTTTATTTCACTGGTTGCAGAATCAAAGGACAAACCAAATGTATCTAATCCCTCAAAATAATATTCTCCAATATCTGATAATCCAAGCTCATCAATTTTAAATGAAAAGCAATATTCTTGATTAACTTTACCATTCGCAATATATATATTTTTATTTTCAATAAATGACTTATTTCGAGCTGAAAACGCTCCCCACTTTGAAATAATATCATTCTTAATTTCAGAATTATTTTTATCAAACGATTTTATCAATTGCATTTCATCGATTTCTGCTATTTCAACATTACCATTATATTTTAAAATATCCATAATTAATCATTTTTTTGAAATAACATCAATGCAACCTTCACCAATACCAAATATTGCTTCAAGGGCACACCACAAACATATATTTTATTCTTCTTCACCTGTATTCATAATATTTCCCCAACTGCTCTGAAACATTAATGACGAGATAGAAAGACAACATCCTTACACAAGGAGCCCTAAAATGAATAAAAACAGAAACAACAAAATAATTTGCGACATATCAATTGCAATTCCTTTGCCAACTTGTACTGGCTTGGCAATTTTACTCAGAAAGTTTAATAATGGATTAAATATACTTTCAAAAAAATAAAAAATATTTTGATATTTATCAGTGAGTTTGTTTTTATATGGCAATAATTTTGAATATAAAAACAAGCTTACAATCAAAATAGTAATAATAAGAAATAGTAATATTTTTATCATTGGTATTATATTATAGAGTGTAATTCTGATGGGGGTGGTGGAAGAGTCAAGGTATCAGTGGCCCCCATACTTCTGCCACCAATACCTACTACATCCGAAACCCATTTGAAATATTGACTAAACGTCGCACTATCAGTGGTATCCAAACTTATCACATTATCAGTTAACTCCTTGAGGTACTCTGGTTTAGCATCAAGTCCTGCCGCACATCCAATAATGGCAGCCAATTTTCTCTTTTTAACTTCAACGATCATTTCCCTGTACAGTAAAATATCCGAGGGCTTTCCATCTGTCATTATAAAGAGTATAGGCATCCAGTCACCTTTTCGTTCTTTGGTGGAAAGCACCACCTCTTCATCGATTTTTTGGCAAAACAATTGAAGAGCTTTACCCAAATGTGTAGGACCAGATTCAGGAGTTGTAATTTCAGGCAATTGAATATCTGCAATTTCAGTAAGAGGAACCACATTATTCACTTCTTTATCAAATGTAATAATACTAATACAAGCTGATTCTGTCGCTTGAGGGTCTTTTCTCAAGCACGATATTAATGCATTTAAACCTACATTAACCGAGGCTATTGCTTCGCCTCTCATCGATCCTGAAGTGTCTATTAATAGATAAACCGGTAATCTTCTCATAACTCTCTTTTTCCAAAAAAATCGAAAAAATATAAATCAAAACAGAAAACCCTCCTTTGCCTTCTAAAGCTTGCGTTGTAGCAGGAATGCCAATTATTAAGGCAATTCTTTGCTTGGCATTTGACATTCCCAAAGCCCTCTTCTATGAAAAAAAACCAATATCTAACGCCATTCCTTCCGAAACTAAACCACGATATTAACTTCGGGTGGTGGTGGAGGTAATTCATTTAATCCAGAAACGTCTTTGCCACTCGCTTCAATTTTTTGGCTACCTGTACTAACAGATGCTGAAACCCATTTAAAGAATGCCTTAATTGTTGCACTATCTGCTGTATCAAGCTGTACAACAACTTCCGTGATTTGTTTTAAAATAGTGGTATTCGCACCTGAACCAGCAGCACAAGCGACGACCATCCCGAATTTTTGGTTTTTAAAGTCATTTAATCCGTTCTGCCAATTGTCTGTCGGCTCACCGTCTGTCATTAAAAACACAAGTGGCTTCCAATCTCCTTTTACCTCTGCTGTGGTTTTTGCAACCTCAGTGCTTACCTTGTTAGCAAGTAATGAAAGCGCCTGGCCAAGTGAGGTTGTCCCTGTTGCCTTAATATCGGGCATTTGGAACATTGATAATTCTGTTAGCGGAACTACTTGTCTTGCAGAAGTATCAAATGTTATGACACTTAAAAATGCTGTTTCCAGGGCATAAGGGTCTTGCCTTAATGTTGAAACCAATACTTGAACACCATTTTTAACTGCTTCAATTGGTTCTCCGGACATTGAGCCTGAAATATCCAAAACCAAATATACTGGCAATCTTCTCATTTTGCGTATCTATTTAATATTACTTGAATTGTTTCTAAAAATATTTTGTCCTCTGTCGGGTCTCCGATGGCATCAAATTTCCATTCACCATTGCGTTTGTACAATTTCCCAAGCACTAATGCTCTTTTATTGATAAAGGTTGAGTCTGTTGCAATGTCGTAATTTGAGAATACTTTATTGACCTTTGTTGATGTCCCTTCATACATTCTTATTTTAGCATAGGGAATACTTGAAAAATCAATATTTTGACCCTGATTTAAATAGATATTGATAAAAAAGAAAATTTTCTCAACACTACTGTTTAACTTGTTTAAATCAACGGTAATAATTTCATTGTCCAAACCATCATCACCGCCTTGGTCCCCTTTTCTGTCATCACCACTATGACGCAACGCACCATCTTGAGAGGCAAGTTTGCCAAGAGGATGATTCTTTCGTTCCAAAAATACGTTATAGTCAGGTGAATAGATGTAATCAATCAGATTACCTGCATTATCTGTCATAATACAACTCAAATCTAAATCAACAACTTCAATGATTTTTTTGCTCCCAAATATTCCTTTTTTTACAGTTTCGATTGCCCCCCAATTTACACCAACACAGAAGTTTGTTAGTTTTTCTCCTGATTCTTTTATTAAGTTGATTTTTTGACCTTTTGATAAATTTATAGCCATTTTATTGGATTTTATATATTAATTATATTTATTTAAAAAATCTTGCAGCCCACCTTTTAGCCCAACTCCAACAGCTTCAAATTTCCACTCACTATTTCGTTTATAAAGTCTTCCAAATTCAACGGCCGTTTCAACAGAAAAATCTTCTTCTAATTCATATTTTATAATCTCTTCATTGTTGTCTGGATTATAGATACGAACAAATGAATTATGAATTTGACCAAAATTCTGTTTTCTGGTTTCAGCATCGTTAATCGTCACTACAAAGCATAATTCAGTTATCTTTGGGTCAATTTTCGATAAATCAATTTTGATACTTTCATCATCACCATCACCTGCACCCGTTAAATTATCTCCAGTGTGCTCAACAGCTTTATCTGGAGAAACCAAATTATTGTAAAAGACAAAATATAAATCCGAAAGTATTTTTTTATTTTCTCCAAGAATAAAAACAGACGCGTCCAAATCAAATTCAGACCCGGAACTTGACGCATTAGCATCCCACCCCAAACCTACAACAAACTTGGGTAGATTAACATTAACCCTTTGCCCTTTTTCTAAATTGATTGCCATTTTTATGTTTTTTAAATTATTTACTACCTGCTGTCCAGTTTATACCCCAGTTGTATGCTTTATCACAATCGCTGTGCCCATTATAAAATGAAACAATTTTTTTTACAGTTATTGAGTTTTTTGAATCAATAAGCACATCTGCAATAGCACAAAACTTTTTTGAATTGTATTGCTTGCCCATTTCAACAACAACATCCGGGTTTCCTGATACTTTTATTGTTACGACCGCATTTGTTTCTTCCCACTTGACAATACCATCATAAATAAAACAATAAATAACAATTCTTTTCAAATCAGAAAGCCCGGCAGGATTTACCAATATATTTTCACCACCAGCTCCAGAACGGTCATCCCCTGTATGCCAAATCCACGGTATACCATTATATCTTCCTTGTTTCGTCAATCGGTCTTTGGGGCCTCCAAGACCATTTGCAAATTGAACCCCATCAATAACAGATCTCTGCCCATCATTTAAAAGGTGAAAACATCCAAGATCAAGGTCAATAGATTGAGTGCCTCCAAAATGACCAGAAAAAAAACCATTTTTTTTGTTTTTTTGTGTCCAGTTTAAATTAATAGTTATCTCTTTATTAGAATTACTACTTCCCTTTGTTAAGTCAATTTTATGACTGTCTCCTTGTTTTTCAAGAGTAACTTTGGATAAATTTATTGCCATATCCTCTTTTAAATTAGTGTCCAAATAACAAGCGATAATTCTTCTGTCTGCTTGTTCATCTTTTTATACTTGCCAACTGTCCTGACACCGGCTCCGCTGGCTGTCCGGTAAACTTTATCACGTGTACTGTAACCCGCCTCTCTACGCTAAACGTTACGAAATATCCCGTTACTACGCAATCTATATTCTTCTTGAGTGGCGTAACCTTTTAAGTAAATTTTCATTTTCAAATTTCCCTCCCCTGTTTATCTTCCTTCTTTTCCTTATCTTCCCAAGAACCTCACAGGGAGGCTGATGGATATCCGTTGTGGTATCCTGTGCTCCGAAAATATTCACGACGTAACCACACGAATGACCATGAAGGGAGAAGCTCAAGCGATTGTGTTGCAGAAGGCCAACAAGCTTAAATTGCAGAGTACTGCGTACCATGCCGATCAGCCTGATGATGTTCTGGTCAAAACTATTGCAAGCACGATAACACCGGGATTTGACCGGCTTCTTCTGACCAACAAACCGGTATCGAGCAAGGTGTTCAAGTATCCGATCATGCCGGGCAGTGAAGCTATCGGGCAGGTTATCGAAACCGGCCAGGAAGTCACTGATCTGCAACCGGGTGATTTTGTGTATGCTTTCAGGGGGGATCGCTGGACAGGCATTGAGCCTTATGCCGGTTGTCATGCGGAGATCATTCCCACGTCGCGCCAGAATGTTCTTGCTCTTGGCCGTCCTCCTGTCCACCGCGATCTGCTCACCGGCCTGCTTGCCTACGCGGTCAGCGCCATTGACAAAGTGCCTCTTGAGGCTTCGTCGAAAGTCCTTGTGCTTGGTCTCGGCTCGGTGGGGCTCATGGTATCTGAATATCTTCACTCCCTTGGCATCAAGCATGTGGATGCGGTTGAAATTTTCAGTATCCGGGGGCAGCTCTCCCATGCTGAACATATTGCTCTCGACATTGACGATTTCACCGGGGAGTTCAACAACACGTACGATCTTGTGATTGAAACGACCGGCAGAATCCTGATGATTGAAAAGGCCACTCGCCTGATGAAGCCGCAAGCCGTGGTTCTGCTGATGGGCAATTATGAGGTTATGGCCTATGACTACCGCCTGATACAGCATAAGGAGCCGGTCATCATCAGCTCCAGCATTACCACGCTTTCGCATTTAAAGGAGGCCTCTTCCCTGCTGGAGAGTGACAGACTTGAAACCGAAAAGTTTTTCACCGGGGTCTATCCGGTCCCACAATTTGAACTGGCCTACCGCAGGGCGCTTGACGGCAAGGAGTCTATCAAGACCGTGTTGAGCTGGGTATAACCACTGAAAATCCTTATGCCATGGGTGTTGCGGTCCGTTTGAGCGGTGTTTCAAAAATGTTTGGAGGATTTGCTGCAAACAGCAATATCTCGCTTTCTGTCGAAGAGGGCTCCATCCATGCACTTGTCGGTGAAAACGGTGCGGGAAAGAGTACGCTCACAAAAATCATCTACGGAATGCACCTGCCGACATCGGGCGAGATGGTCATACAAGGAGAAGCGGTTCGCTTCACCTCTCCACGCGATGCCATCGAGGCCGGTATAGGGATGGTTCATCAGCACTTTATGCTTGTCCCGGAACTCTCGGTTACTGAAAACATTATTCTTGGACGCGAACATGCCTGGCTTTTTGGATCTCTTCCCCTGAAATATGCCAAAGCTCGAATCCTGAAAAATTCGGAAGACTACGGGCTGGCCGTAGACCCTGACGCTTCGGTTGCAAGCCTCAGCATTGGCGAACAGCAACGTGTTGAAATCCTCAAACTGCTGTTCCGTCAGGCCTCCATAATGATTTTTGATGAGCCGACCGCCGTGCTCACACCCTCTGAAACCGAGAGGCTTTTTGCAACACTCCGATCGCTCCGCGACAAGGGAAAAACCGTTATTCTTATTACCCACAAACTGGACGAGGTGCTTGCTGTCGCCGACACGGTGAGCGTTATGAGAAAAGGGGAAATTGTCGGCACGGTGCCGGCCTCCTCAGTGACCAAGCCGGAACTTGCCCGAATGATGGTGGGACGCAGTGTACTGTTACGGGTTATCAATCCTCCGGCCTCACCTGGAGAAACCATTCTCAACATCAAGAGGCTCAGCTTTCGCAGCCCGAAAGGCGAAGAGAGGCTTCATGACCTCACCCTGACGGTCAGGGCCGGAGAGATCTACGGGATTGCCGGAGTTGAAGGAAATGGACAAGGTGAACTCTTGCAGGCTCTCTGGGGTCTTGCGCCCGAGGGAAGCGTCATCTCCGGTGAAGCAACCCTCAAAGGGCGCTCAATCATCGGGAAAAAACCGGCAGAGATCGCGCTTATGGGCGTCTCCCTCACGCCTGAAAACCGGCTTCTACATGCCGTCATCCGTGAGTACACCATTGCTGAAAATCTGCTCTTCGGCAGGCACCGTGAGCCCGCTTTTCATAAGGGTATCGGGTTTGAAAGCCGCACCATCAAAGGCTATACCGACGCGATGATTTCGGACTTTGATATCAAGTGCAGTTCACCAGAACACCAACCCCTCAGCACCCTCTCGGGAGGTAATCAGCAGAAGGTCGTTCTTGCCAGAGAACTCAACCGTCCCGGTATTTCCCTGCTGATCCTTGCCCAACCTGCCCGAGGCGTTGATATCGGTGCAATTGAGACCATCCATAATAAAATTATCGAGGCTCGAAAAAGCGGAATAGCGATTCTTCTTGTCTCCTCGGAACTGGAAGAGATCATTGGGCTTTCAACGCGTATCGGATGCCTCTACAAGGGTTCTATCCGGCATGAATTCAGTCAGGAGGAAGTCACACTCAAAAGAGATGCGCTGCAAGAGTTCGAAAAAGAGATCGGTCTTCATATCACGTGAACAACCTCAGTATTATGAATTCAAAAAATCTCCGGCTTCTCATACCCGTTTTTTCTCTGCTCTCTGCGCTCGCCGTCAGCAGCCTGATTATTGCGCTGGCAGGGCGTGATCCGCTCATGATTTTTCAGAAAATGGTGCACGCAACACTCGGTACACCCTACGGAATCGGGCAGGTAATTTTCAGAATGACAACGCTTGTGCTTGTGGCGCTTGCCGTTGCCATACCCTTCCATCTCAGGCTTTTCAACATCGGCACCGAGGGGCAGCTTCTTATGGGCGCTTTCGCCGCTGCAATGACTGGCACCATACTTCCTGCCAACCTCCCCTCTTTGGTTGCTGTTACGCTCTGCACTCTTTCAGCAATGGCCGCAGGTGCCTGCTGGGCCCTGTTGGCAGGGGTGCTCAAAGTACGCTTTGGAGTGAATGAGGTGATCGCAACCATCATGCTGAATTTCATTGCCCAGGGCATTACCGGATATCTGCTCACCTGGCATTTTGCGATTCCCTCGACAGTTCATACTGCCCGAATCATGGATAACGCCATAATACCGACCTTTGGCTCCCTCACAGGTTGGCTCGCCAACTCTCCGGCCAATCTCAGCACACTTCTGATGGCCGTAGTGGCTCTGCTCTTCTGGCTTCTCATTTTCCGTTCGAGGTTTGGATACGAAATGCGGGCGGCAGGCCTGCAACCTGAAGCCGCACGGTATGGAGGAATCAATGCCGAAATGCACATCTTCACCGCCATGAGCCTCGGTGGAGCTGCTGCAGGTCTTGGAGCTGCAAACATTGTTCTCGGCTACAAGCATTACTATGAGTCAGGCATGACTTCCGGAATTGGCTTCACGGGCATCGCAGTAGCGCTCCTCGCAGGCGCTCATCCATTGTGGATTCTTCTCTCCGCGTTTTTTTTCGGATGCCTTGAATACGGAGGGCTGACGGTCAATGCCTGGATACCAAAGGATATTTTTATGATCATCGAAGCACTGACCATCCTTCTTGTTATTTCATTCAGCGCCACTGGAAAGGGGCTAAATAAAAATCACCATCTATGATAAAAAAAAGCATAGCCAGAATCTGGGGATCGCTCTCGCTTCTTATTGCCGGCCTGTGGCTGGTTGTGCGTATCATTCTGGAGTATTTCGGACTGATCAGCGATGGCAACGACAGAACAACAGGCATTAAGGATATGCGTGAGGAGTATAAAAAAGCCAACTATAAATAAGAAGGATTACTCTGTCGTTACCACGGTCAATTCAACCGGCTGTTCAGGAGAAATATAAGAACCAACAGCAGGCTTTTGACTGATAACGGTATTGGGCACAAGAAGAGCCGAGTATTCTGTTGTTACCTTTCCCATCGTCAGACCCGCATCGGCAATAACCTGCTGTGCCTGTGCAAGAGACATACCAAGAACATCCGGCAAAGCAATTTTTTTTGTTCCTTGAGTTGACACTTCATATCTGCCGACAATAATGGAAGCAGAAGTGCCTGACTTTACCATTGTCTGCGGTGGAATCGACTGGCTCAGCACCTTTCCGTTCTCTTCAGGATTAGTGACCGTGCTGATCTGGACACCGAGAAGCGATATGTCCATACGGGCGGCCGCCTGACGGGCATCAAATTCCGGTCTTCCTACAAGATCAGGCATAGGAACACTTGGCTTTTCACGCCGGTTGACGACCAGATAAACATTTCTGCCTGGCTTTACCTGCATTCCTGCCTGAGGCATCTGGGAAATAACAATATTGGAATCAACATTGCTGAGGTATCTGACATGGTAGCTTTTTATCGCCTCAAACCCGGCTATGCGCAACTTTTGCGAAGCATCGTCATAGTCCATATTGGTCACATCAGGAACAATTTTGACACTTCCCTGTGATATATACAAGGGCATAATCAGCTTGTCGAACATCACCAGGAACCCTAAAAGTATAAGAAAAATAACACCTGCTTTTTTCATCTCGACGGTAACAGTTATTTCTTTTCAGTGACGACACCTCCGACAAAAGGAACAAAGGAAATCAGTACTGTCTTATCATAACAAAATCAACAAGCCGCAGCAAAGAGGTTTTTGCGGAACTATCAGGAAAAGAGCTGATTGATTCAACGGACTTTAATGCAAAACCTTCAGCAACTTCAGCGGCATAGTCGAGCCCACCTTTGCCGGTAACAAACGCGATAACTTCATCGCTTTTCATAGCCCGTTTGCGGGAACTCTTCAAAATAGATCGGATTTTTTTCTGTTCGGCGGCAGGTGCGTGACGAAGCGCGTAAATCAATGGAAGAGTTATTTTCTTGTCCTTGATATCAATGCCCATTTGCTTGCCCGTTTTTTTTGAATCTCCGGTATAGTCAAGCAGATCATCACGTATCTGGAAAGCAAGGCCAAGATACTCGCCATAACTTTTGAGCGCGGCAATGCTGCCCTCATCGGCTGTTGCACTCATTGCCCCCATCGCACAGGAAGAAGAGATAAGAGAAGCTGTCTTGTCTGAGATAACGCTCAGATAATCCTCTTCGGAAATATCAAGACTGCGGGTTTTCTGTATCTGAAGGATCTCTCCTTCACTCATCCGGCGTACCGCTTCCGAAACCAGATGGAGAAATCCATAGTCTTTGTGTTCCAGAGAGTAAAGGAGACCCCTGGAAAGAAGATAATCGCCCATAAGAACCGATATCTTATTTTTCCACAAGGCATTAATCGACGGCAATCCACGCCTCATTTCTGCCCCGTCCACCACATCATCATGAATCAGTGTTGCTGAATGCAACAGTTCAACCATGATAGCTGCCCGATAACTCGACTCAGTTACCCCGCCACACAATTTGGCCGCAAGCAGAACCATGGCAGGACGAATCTGCTTGCCCTGTTGCTTGAGTACATAACGGGAAACCTTGTCAACCAGCGTATTTCGAGCATAAAGAACCTGTTTGTACTTCTGCTGAAACAACACAATTTCATCGGTTACCGATGCAGTAACATCCTTGATATTCACCAATTCCCCGGACTTTTTTCATGACAAGTTCCACCAAACGAGCTAAAGTATAACATTTTCAGGGAGCAAAAAAAATGAGTCAACTACATATAATAAGCTGGGGTAAAACATTTTCTTGTGCAGGTGTGGCTTTGTTGCTATTATTACCATCGAAATAATCATTTTCATCACGAACCACCCAATGACCCAGGAAACAGAATCGACACAATCACTGGTGCTTCCTGAAGATAGCAGCAACACTCCCGCAGACACCGAACCGGACAAGGAGATGAACTTCATCGGGCATCTCGAGGAAATACGATCACGACTGATCAAGTCCGCCCTTGCACTGGTCATCGTTATGAGCTTGTGTGCCACGTATGCTGATTTCCTGGTCAACGAGGTACTTATAGGCCCGCTCAAACGAAGCAGCCAATCACTTGTACTACAAAACCTTGTTCCTTATGGGCAGCTCTCACTCTACTTTCAGGTAGTCTTCTTTGCCGGATTCGTTATCTCTTTTCCCTTCATCGCATGGCAAATCTGGCAATTTGTGGCACCAGGCCTGCACGAACACGAACGGAAAGCCGGACGGTTTTCCATACTCTTCATCTCCCTCTGCTTCTTTTCCGGCATAGCCTTCGGTTATTTTGTCTTTCTGCCCATCTCGCTCCAGTTTTTTGCAAGCTTCGGCTCTGCCCTCATAAGGAATAACATCTCCATCCAGGATTATGTCAGCTTTTTTATTGGAACATTACTGACGGCCGGCCTTGTCTTTGAACTCCCTTTTATCTCCTACATCCTTTCAAAAATAGGGCTCCTGACACCGGCATTCATGAGGTTTTACCGCAAACATGCCATTGTTGTTCTTTTGATTGTTGCCGCGATAGTAACTCCTTCAACCGATTTTGTCACCCAGCTTATTATCGGTCTTCCAATGATCCTGCTCTATGAACTCAGTATCCATATTTCAGCTCATGTCAACCGCAACAATGCCGCGCTGAAATGATGGCAGGAGCCCCAACACCATACCGGGCATCGCCCTTGCCGGATTTGCGTCGACCGGGTAAAGCGTCTCGCATCCAGTACTCTCAGTTGTTATCGCAGGCTGATACTGCGGCAACCAGCAGAGTACGGTAGAGGGCTTCCGTCTCTTTTTTCAGATCATCCAGAGAGCCTTGATTGAAAAGTACATAATCGGCTTTGGCCATCAACTTTTCCTGGGGCCACTGCGTTGCAATACGTCGCATGATCTCCTCACGCTGACCCATGCCCTTCTGCACGGCCCTCTCAAGCCGCTCCTGCTGGTCAGCCACCACAACAATCACAGCATCAAGCCCCTCATTTCCCCGTGACTCAAAAAGAATTGCCGCTTCTTTTACCAGAATTTTTGTGCCCTGCTGTGCTGCTTCAAGCACGGCCTTACAAAACTCATTGGCTACCCTCGGATGAATAAGCCTGTTCAGGGCATCAAGTTTATCTGGTGCAGAAAAAACCGTTGAGGCTATTTTTTTTCGATCCAGAACCAATTTGCCCGCGCCATCTTTCGAATAAACCGTTGAACCGAAAAGCTCACTGATTCCCTTAATTACCTCAGGCTCATGAAGCTGCAGCTCCTTTGCTATCTTGTCAGACTCAAAAAGCCTGCAACCCAGTTCCGAAAAAAAGCGACAAACCATTGATTTTCCGCTACCAAGACCACCCGTAACACCCACGAGAAAAGGATAGGTTCGCTTCATTGCCCTGCTGCTGCTTTATTACGAATATTTGCCCTTACCTGTTCAAGCACTGATCGCCAGAGTTCAGGATTCTTCTTGTATGCTTCTATTTTACGGGTCATACTTTCTCGAGTCAGGGCATGACGCACAAGAAGTTCATTAAGATCAACCGAATCAATCGCAGTGAGCTCAACTCCTCCATCACGAGGTTCCACTCCGGATATCAGAAGATAATCACAGTAGAATCCAGCAACACGGATATCATCCTTATCAAGGCCCCGGGTTTTGTTTTCGCTGCACCCGGAGAGTGCGTAACAAAAAACAAAAACAAAAAAAGAAGTTCGAAGAGTATCGTAAAATTTCATTACCGCAACAATGAATTTCAGGTATTGAAAGAAACTAAATTTTCCTGATACAAGTTTAAACATTTTAATTGTATCTATTGCCTTCTATTTATAACTCAAAACAACTTATTCTTATGGCCTATCAGCAACCAGCACTGTTATATGCAGAAAATGCACTGGAGCCTTTTATTTCAGCAAAAACGCTCGGTTTTCATTATGGAAAACACCATGTTGCGTATATAACCAACTACAACAACCTTGTCGCCGGGACCCATCTGGACGGTTTGAGCCTTGAGGAGGTGATTGCCCTGACGGCTACAGATCCGCAGAAAGTCGGGATCTTCAATAACGGCGCACAGGCATGGAACCACTCCTTCTACTGGAGCTGCCTCACTCCCAACGGCGGGGGCAAACCAGGCGAAGAACTCGAAGCAAAATTACGCAGGATTTTGGCAGTTTCGACAAATTTAAAGAGGAACTCAAGACCGCCGCTGCAACCCAGTTTGGCAGTGGATGGGCATGGCTTGTGCTTGAAGGAGAGACACTGAAGGTCGTTAAAACCGGTAATGCCCAAACACCTTTAACCAGTGGCCAGAAACCAATTCTCACTATTGATGTCTGGGAACACGCCTACTATCTCGACTATCAGAACCGTCGCCCCGACTATGTCGCAACCGTGATCGACAACCTGCTCAACTGGGGTTTTGCAACCGAGAATTTCATACAGGGGATGGTTTGACAGGACGTTACTGACTCTCCTGCTGGGAGTTGATTCCGGGCGCCTTGTCTCTTCTCTGTAGACAGAGCGCCCAAGGGTATTTACATCCATGGCAGAGCTGATGCGTCGTTGAGATTGACAACCTTCGCTTTTTTAGGCACTGAGAATCTGAGAGAACGACTTGTCTGGTTAAATATCCGTTCTTCATAAGCAATGACCAATTGTTGCTCACCCGTACTTCCGTCTGCTTTGCTCTTGTAAAGCACCATCTCAATCTCTTTCGGAACTAAAGTGCTGTGGCCATCAATGCTGACAGCCTCGAAATTCCTGAAGTGCACTTCGGATGTTGTTCTTCCCTGCCAGTCTTTTAAAAGAAGGGCGCCAAGCGTTTTGTTGGAAGGATCGATAACCACCTCTTTGCTTCCCATCGAGCTCCCAACTGTAAAAAGCAACATTCCAGAACCTTTTTTTACCGATCTGACCGCACTAAAGGGTTCTGTAAGGTTCACCAACCCTAAAAGGGATTCCGTCAAGAGCCGGTATCCTGAATTCACCCCTATAATTTTCTCAAGATTCAGACCGTTGTTACTGCCAAGAAAAAGCCGGTTGTTGAGCATATCATGCACATACAGCGAATCTCTGTTGAAAAACATATCCGCGACAGGCCATCCGAGCAAACCTGCGGTGACAATCATCCTTGCCTCACTCCCCCGATTGATTATGATATTACAGAAAACCCGATTCTCTCTTTTCGGAGTTTTTATCCAGACATCAGCATAACCATCCAGGGAGTGAATAAAAGGGGATGCTGCCGCGACTTCCCGGTAGAGAGCGGCATGTTCTGCAATAAGATTTGTTTGTTCTGTCGGCAGTTCCTGTTTGCCAACAGTCCTGAATTCGGCACAGCCTCCCAGGAAAAACGCGATAAGTAGCCCCCAAAACAGAATGCTCTTTTCTTTCATCTCTCTCTTCCTTTAACAATTTCTTTTGAGATTCATTGCTTTTGCTGCACATTGCAACAGATACGTTTGGTACCGCGTTTGATAGTTCACCGCTGAAAATGCCGCTTGGCCCCAAAATAAACAACTGCATTTTACTTGCGAAAGTTATGTAAAGGTAAAATAAAGAGATCTCAAAACACGACACATTTTTCAAGCCATGCAATCCCTCTACCTTAAGCCAAAAGAACACCACCGGATCCAGAAAGGTCATCTTTGGGTGTTCAGTAATGAACTCGAAAGCCTTCCCCGTGATATTGCTTCCGGCGAAACTGTAAAACTCTTTACGCACGACAAAAAATTTCTGGGAACAGGTTTTTACAACTCCCACTCTCTTATCTCTGTCCGCCTTCTTACCCGCACGGATGAAGAGCCTGAAAGGAATTTTTTTCGTAAAAAATTTCTTGAAGCTCTCACGCTTCGTGAAAAAATCTACACCACTCAGGAAACCAATGCGTATCGTCTTGTGCATGGGGAATCGGACGGTCTGCCCGGCCTCATTGTGGACCGCTTCAACAAGGCAATTGTGCTGCAGGCGTTTTCGGCTGGCATGGACATTCACCTTCCACTTGTCTGCGATGTACTGCAGGAGCTGCTCAACCCTTCCATTATTATCGTACGAAACGAATCTCCACTGAGAGAACTCGAAGGGCTGGCACTTTACAAGGATATTGTGAAAGGCGAGCGATCCGAATCGGTACAGACCATTCACGATGCCGGCATCACGTTTGAGGTCAATCTTTTTGAGGGGCAGAAGACAGGCTTTTTCCTGGATCAGCGTGAAAATCGTAAATTAATCAGAAAGTTTTCAGAAGGCGCGGAAGTGCTTGATGTCTTTACCAATGATGGAGGCTTTGCTCTGAACGCCCTTTATGGGGGGGCTCGTTCAGCCATCCTTGTAGATGCGTCCAAAGAGGCACTGCAGCGGGCAGAGCACAACGCACAACTGAACAAATTTTCAGAGTACAGTCTTGTTGCGGCTGATGCTTTTGATACGCTGGATCAGATGGTTGAATCAAAAGAGTCATTCGATCTTGTTGTTCTTGATCCTCCGAGTTTCACCAAGAGCCGCAAAAACCTTCCCGGAGCCATCAAAGCTTACAAAAGGCTCAACAAACTCGGCTTGCAACTCCTGAAAAATGGAGGGTTTCTCGCTACCGCATCTTGCAGTCACCATGTTTCAGAAGAGGACTTCCTGCAAGCTGTCCATCAAGCGGCTCTTGCCACAGGCCGCCAACTCAGGCTTATCCACAAAAACTCACAGCCATTCGACCATCCGGTACTCCTTGCCATGCCCGAAACAAGCTACCTCAAGTTTGCCTGTTTTTATGTAACCCGTTGATCAGTCCCGCCATTAAGCAGCCTTCGGGCTGATAAGTGGCGGGATATAAAAACGTCGCTTACTTTTCTTTTTGAAGTTCAGAGATTGCGCCCCGGATATATTCAGCAGCTTCGTCAATTATCTTCATAGCCTGACGAATCTCATAATCATCATCAGCATCATCTTTTGCTCTTTCCAGGCGTCTCTTTGCATCCAGAATAGAATCCGAGGCAAGCTGCAGTTTTGAAACAATGGCCATGACACTCTCCTCTTTTGGTTATAGTCTTGCGTAAGCCCTATTGCCTGATCGACAATTTAAGTGATTTTTAATGAACTCTTCAGGCTGTTTTAAGGCATCCCGATTATCTTTTTCAAAAAGTTAATCATTGATTATCAATACTCAACAATGTGGAAATCACTCCTTATACAACGAACCTTACCCTTGTCGGTTTCATATCTCCTGCTGATTATTGCAGGAATCACACTGGACTACATCCTGCATATTGCAAATCTTGTTTGGATTGGACGATATCTTGGCATTGCTGGCACGGTTTTTCTTGCCTTGTCTTTTGGATATTCCGCCCGCAAAAAAAAGCTTGTCACGAAAGGGACACTCAAATATTTTCTTAAATTTCACTGCTATACAGGCTGGATTGGAACCCTGATGATTCTCGTTCATTCTGGCATTCATTTCAACGCGATTCTGCCATGGGCAGCAACAGCGCTTATGATGGTGGTAACTGCAAGCGGTCATGTCGGGCAATACTTGATAAAAAAACTTAAAGAGGAAATGAAGGTGAAAATGAAACAGCATGGAGTCAATGCAACAGTGGATGATCAACTGGAACAGCAACATTACTGGGATAGCCTGACCGTTAAAACTCTTGACCAATGGAGAAGCGTTCATATGCCCATGGTATCTTTATTAATCGCATTAACGTCACTCCATATTCTTTCAATATTATTCTTCTGGAACTGGAGGTAACCCTTTGAAACCACTTTTTGTCTTTATCGCTTCTGCTGTCATTCTTGCAGTACTTGCCGTGGCATACCCTGACGTACTCCTGAGCCCAGGCAAGCTCACCAAAGGCCATAGGGCGATCAACAACGATTGCATGGCATGTCATACACCTTTTCGTGGCATCACGTCAGTTCAGTGCATCAGTTGTCATAAACAGAGTGACATTGGGTATAAAACTGTCGCTGGAACCGTTTTCAAAAATAATACCAACAAGGCTCTCTTTCATACAAGCCTTGCCGACAACTCCTGTGTCGAGTGCCATACCGATCACAAAGGGACAATCGCCAAAGACGTCACTAAACCGTTCAGGCACGCATCACTCTCTCCCCTGCTCAGGAAAGACTGCATCGCCTGTCACAAAAATCAAAAGCCGAACGATTCACTGCATCAATTTGCAAAGGGAAATTGCCTTGAATGCCATCAAATCACAAGCTGGAAACCCGCTACGTTCGACCACAAAAGTCTTACAGCGTCTGGGGAAAAAACGTGTATCAACTGCCATAAAACCGATAGACCAAATGACCGTTTGCACCAGAGCGTCTCTACAAACTGCGCTGAATGCCATCGTACAACCAAGTGGAAACCAGCCACCTTCGACCACAAAAAGTTTACTGCGTTATCCGGAAAACAGTGCATCAGTTGCCACAAAATCGATCGACCAAATGACCGTTTGCACCAGAGCGTTTCTACGAACTGCGCTGAATGCCATCTGACAACGAAGTGGAAACCAGCCACCTTCGACCACAAAAAGTTTACTGCGTTATCCGGAAAACAGTGCATCAGTTGCCATAAAACCGATCGGCCAAATGACCGTTTGCACCAGAGCGTCTCTACAAACTGCGCTGAATGCCATCGTACAACCAAGTGGAAACCAGCCACCTTTGACCACAAAAAGTTTACTGCGTTATCCGGAAAACAGTGCATCAGTTGCCACAAAGCTGATCAGCCCGCTGACGATATGCATCGCCAATCGCAGGCAAGCTGCGGAACCTGCCATAGCACAACCCGTTGGAAACCAGCAACATTTAACCATAGCCAGTATTTCAGACTTGACCGTGATCACAGGGCAAGTTGCAAAACGTGCCATACGGATCCTGGTAACTACAAAAAATACACCTGTTATAACTGCCATGAACACTCGCAGTCCAATATTGCCTCGGAGCATCGCGAAGAGGGAATCTACAATTACCAGAACTGCATGAAGTGCCATCGCAACGGCAAAGCTGAGGAGAATGAGGATTAAGGTTGGATTACCTTGGGGCCAGAATTTCAGTGATGTGTTTCACTGCTGCTTGCCTCAGTAAGGTTTATTTATTGCAAAGAGATCCTTATATTACCCCGTCAGGTCAGGGTGATAAACGCCAGCGCATTTTTGCATCAATAGTACTACAGTCCTTATTATGCCTGAAGATAATCCACAACAGCCTCAGAAACCGATAACGCTTCCAGAACTTCCCGCAGGCGCGGCACTGCTTCTGCCAGTCGTTGGCATTCCTCTGGTTCTTCATGCCTTGACCGGCGCCGCTGTAGGAGCGTTGACCTTCGGAGTGGGAGTCCTTGTTGCTGGACTGACAAAAAAAAACTTCACGAACTCCCCAGGTCAGTTGCCTTCCAAAAGTTCAGAAGATCCTGAAGCGGCAGTATGAGACACTGCGGCGCAAGCATCATTTTTTATAACCGCTCTCAAGAAGTGTTGCTGGTACTGAGAGATAACATTCCAACCATTGCCTATCCCAATCTCTGGGACTTGCCTGGTGGACACATTGAAGACAATGAAACTGCGGAAGAGTGTATTGTCAGAGAGATGCTGGAAGAGATAGAAGTCAATGTTGAGGGGTGCACACTTTTCCGTATCTATGAGTTCTCAGACCGGACAGAGTATGTCTTTATGAAAGAGGCAGATTTTGATATCCAATACATTATCCTGCATGAGGGGCAAATGCTCAGGTGGTTTTCGCGGGATGAAGCCGGACAAGTCGAGCTTGCCTACGGCTTCGATGAGGTTCTTGCGGACTATTTCAACAGCCAGCTCGCCTGAGACCGGGGTTTGGTGACGCTCAACGTATCGATTCAAGGAACCGCTCTGCATCAACAGCCGCCATACATCCCGTACCCACAGCCGTGACTGCCTGACGGTAAACATAGTCCTGGACGTCGCCACAGGCAAAAACACCCGTAACGTTGGTTTCTGTCGATGATTTTTTGGTTTTAATATAGCCGTAGTCATCAAGATCAAGCTGGTCTTTGAACAACCCTGTATTGGGTGCATGACCGATAGCCAGAAAAACACCGTCACAGGCATGTTCTGAAAGCTCTCCCGTCTGAACATTTTTCAGTTTGATTCCGGTAACTTTTTCACCGTCACCAAGAATTTCGTCAACCACTTCATTCAGCATCATGCTGATTTTCGGATTTTTTCTGGTTCTAAGACTCATGATTTTCGATGAACGGAACTCTTCACGGCGATGAACAAGAGTAACATGAGAAGCGAACTTGGTCAGATAAAGAGCCTCCTCCATGGCAGTATCGCCTCCCCCGACAACAAAGACATTGCAGTCACGAAAGAAAAAACCATCGCAGGTGGCGCAGGCCGAAACCCCTTTTCCACGATAACGCGCTTCCGAGGCTATGCCAAGCCATTTGGCATTTGCTCCGGTTGCAACTATGAGTGCATGGGTCAAAAATTCTCGACCATCCTCAAGTGTCAGACAAAATGGACTTCTCGAAAGATCCACCTCGGTAACACTCCCGGCGATAAACTCTGTATCAAATTTTGCTGCCTGCTCGCGCATTTTTCCCATCAACTCCGGTCCATTAATACCTTCAGGAAAACCGGGAAAATTCTCGATATCTGTTGTAATCATGAGCTGACCACCTGGCTGAAAGCCCTCGATAACGAGAGGTTTGAGATTTGCCCTTCCAGTGTAAATAGCGGCTGTATAACCAGCAGGGCCAGTGCCCATGATAATAAGATCGCGTACGCTACTCTCCATGATGTTTTTCGGGGAAATAGGAATTAAATAAAAAAACCTGCTACCCCGCCGTTAGCTGCTGGGGTAACAGGTTTCGTGGCTCCGCTCTGTCAGCCGAGATACTCGTCAAGTTTCTTTGCGATCATGTTCTTCGGCATCGCTCCCAGCATCTGATCAACAACCTGACCGTTTTTGAAGATAAGTATTGACGGGATGCTTCTGATGCCATACTTGGCGGCAGTATTAGGGTTGTCATCAACATTGAGTTTTGCAATAACCGCCTTTCCTTCGTAATCACCGCCAAGCTCTTCGATCACAGGGCCAAGCACCTTGCACGGGGCACACCAGGCAGCCCAGAAATCAACCAATGCTACTTTATCAGAATCAAGAATCTCTGCCTGAAAATTCGTGTCTGTTGCCTCAAGATATTTTCCACTCATTGTTATATATACCAGTTTAAATTAATGATAGTCTTAACGTCAAAATTACAATCAGCCAGTGGGAAAGGTAACAAATAATTTATAATTAACCCGGACTACCCGGAAATCCGCACATTGTCAGGACCAAGAATTTCCTCAAGCTGTTCAATAGTACTTTCTGCGGGATCAATGGGGGTACTTCGGGCAAAGATAGCAATTGTTTCAATATTTTCCCCCGACTGCGCTTTTACCTCGAATTCTACCGGTGTCCCCCCCTTGTACGATTCAAATATTTTTTTGACCCTGCCAAGTTTTTCCATCTGCACCTGGTCGTCCGCATCAACTTTAAGGATAATTTTTTTGACAAGGTTATTCCGAACCTTCTTGATCGGCACAACATCTCTGACAAGCAGTTTGAGCATTCCGCCACTCACCTCGCCTTCAACAACAAGCATCAGCACCTCTTCGGGCTTTATAAGATGGCCATACTGCTCGTAGAGACTGGCAAACACCGTAAAATCAGCCTTGCCCGTAAAGTCCTCAATACAGCCAAAAAGCATCTGCTTTCCTTTCCTGTCCTGGTAAGGCTTTACCGATACAATAACACCAATAACTTTATATTGCTTTGCTGCAACAACCTCTTTTGACTGAAGCTGAAGCGTTGCAAAAGCCTGCCAGTCACGACGATAAGGGGAAAGGGGATGATGACTCAGATAAAAACCGACCAGTCTCTTTTCGTGAAGGAGCTTTTCAGCTTCAGGCATCATCTCGGCATTCTCCATATCGGGATAGTGCTCTTCCTCAAGCGAGGCGCCTTCTTCGGCAGAAAAAAAGCCGCACTGACCAAGCGTCACTGAACGATTCTGCATCTGACCGAATTTGATGGCTTTGTCGATATTGGCAATCAATCTGGCACGATGCGTGTCAAGCTCGTCAAACGCACCCGAAAGAATCAGGCACTCCAGCGCCTTGCGGTTCATGACTCTCAGATCAACCGATGCTGCAAGATCAAACAGATTGACAAAGTCCCGTTTTCTGCGGAGCCTTGAGGTCACAACCGCTCTTGCCGCACCACCAACCTGCTTGATGGCACTGAGTCCTACGCGGATGAATGAGCGCCCATCGGCATCATCTTCAACAGAAAAAAGCGCATCGCTCTTGTTGATCGAAGGCGGGAGAGTCGATATGCCGAAACTTTTTGCCTCATCGGTCAAATGCTTCATCCGTTCAATATCACCTATTTCACTGTTCAGCACAGCCGTAACAAACTCAATAGTATAATGAGCTTTGAGATAGCCTGTCCAGTAGGCAAGAACACCGTAAGCCGCAGAATGACTTTTATTGAACCCGTAACCGGCAAACTCGGCCATAAGCTCAAAAACCCTTGTTGCAAGCGTATCATGTACTCCCTGCTGAACAGCGCCCTGAACAAAATCGGCCTTGTATTTCTCCATGATTTCAGGCTTCTTCTTTCCCATGGCCTTGCGCAGATTATCTGCCTTGGCAAGCGAGAACCCGCCCATCACCTGGGAAATCTGCATCACCTGCTCCTGATAGACAATAACGCCATAGGTCTCTTTTAAAATTTCCTCAAGCATGGGGTGCATATAATCAATAGCCTCCCGACCATGCTTTCGATCAACAAAAAGATCCACAGCATTGCGCCGTTCATCAATCCTTGCATTAAGCGCCCCTGGACGATAAAGAGCGCTCATGGCAATAATATCACCAATCTGGGTTGGCTGCAGGCGCGTCATATAGCTTTGCATACCAGACGACTCAAACTGGAAAATCCCGGCCATCTTGCCTTCCTGAAAAATTTTAAAGGTTTTACGGTCGGTCACAGGTACCTTTTCAAGCTCAATATCAAGGTTGTGCCGCCGCTTGATCATCCTGAGGGTTTCATCAATGACGGCAAGGGTTTCAAGGCCGAGATAATCAATCTTGAGCAATCCGGAAGTTTCAATCCAGTTCTTGTCAAACTGGGTAACTACCTGCTTCTCATCATGACCGTCAGAAGCTTTTCCCCTGACATGTTCCGGTTCATCAAGATCAAACTCATCAGCGAATTTTCTTGCCTCAGTCTCAATCTTGTTCGAGACATAGAGAGGAACCTGCTCTTCAAGTGGACCATCTGTAATAACCACGGCTCCAGCGTGCATTGAAACATTCCGGGCACGACCTTCAAGAGCACGGGCATACTCCATAAGCTCTCGAAGCTCAGGAAGGCTTTCAGCAAACTGTTTCAAATCTCTTGATTCACTCAACGCTTTTTCAAGAGTTATACCCGGCTTGACAGGAACAAGTTTTGCAAGTTTATCTACCAGCGACAAAGGAACTTCAAGCACCCTTCCTGCATCCCGAATTGCTGCCTTGGCAGCAAACGTACCGATAGCAATCACTTTTGCAACACTCTCTGTACCATATTTTTCGACCGTATATTCAAGAACTTTCTGCTTGCCGACAGGGGTAAAGTCAATATCAATATCCGGCATCGAAGAGCGCTCGGGGTTTAAAAACCTCTCAAACAGCAGCTTGTATTTCAGCGGATCAATTCTTGTAATCCCGGTAAGATAGGCAACAATGCTCCCTGCTGCCGATCCACGACCAGGACCCACCGAATAGCCAAGACGCCGGGATGCGGCTATCAGATCGCTGACAATGAGAAAATAGGAGCTGAATCCCATTTTTTCTATCACACCAAGCTCCAGCTCTATTCTCGCACGCACATCCTCAGCCGTGATTCCATCGGCTTCAGCATCAGCATACTTTTCCTTTGCCCCTTCCCAGGTCAGGTGTCGGAGATAATCAAACTCGTCATCAAAGCCTTCGGGAAGAGGAAAATGCGGCAGAATAGGCTCTTTGTTACTGAAACTGTAAGAACATTTTTCAGCAATCAGCAAGGTATTGCTCAGTTCCCCGTGTTCATCGCTGAACAAGGTGCACATCTCATCGGAAGACTTCAAATAATGATCGCTGCCAGCAAGAGCAAGCAGATGCTGGTTAGAGAGTTTTTCTTTGGTTCGATTGGCGACCATAGCCCTGTAGCAACCAGCATCCTTCCGCTCGAGATAGTGCACATTATTGGTCGCAACCAGTTCGATGGAAAATTTTTCTCCCATGGCAATAGTCTGCTCATTGAGCTTGTCATCAAAAGGAGTGTTATGGCGCTGCAGTTCAAGATAGAAGTTCTCCCCGAAAATCTCCTGGTAGTAGGCCGTAAAGGTCTCAGCCTCATCGATGGCCCCGGCAAGAAGCGCCCTGCCTATTCTGCCTGAGGAATATCCGGAAAGAGCGACCAGACCCTCATGACAGGTTTCAAGCAGACGGCTCTCAATATGCGGCATACCATTGACAAAACCCTCCCTGGCCGCCCTTGAAAGTAAAATGCAGAGGTTTCGGTATCCGGCATCATTCTGAACAAGAAGCACCAGTGAAGGAGAGACAGGAATGCGGCTGTGCTGGTGTGCATCGGTTTCGAGCAACAGAAGCTCACTGCCAATAATAAGCTTGATGCCTGCATTTTTTGCCTCACTGAAAAGCTCCGGCATATTAAACATCGCACAATAATCGGTGACCGCAATGCTCTTCATGCCAAACTTTACCGCTGCAGAAAAAATCTCATCCGGAAAAATCGGACTGCTCTGCATAGAATAATGCGTATGAGCATGTAAATGTATAAAATCCATATCTATATAAATTCATCCTGTGAATGGGAAAGGAATGGTGACTTTCCAAATAACTGTGAACTGCAGGCATCACGACATGTGAACCCCAAAGTAGTACATTTTTTCGGTTCTTGCGACTCTATCGCCCCCACCCGACAAAATCCTTGCACACGCTTCCGGCTCATCCTTGAAACCGATGAACAGAAAATTGCCGAAAATTTTTTCCTTGTTTTATGGCAGTAACGCTTTTTTTTCTTATTATTTATGCAACTGCTTGCAGGGTTTCTCAGTCAATAAAATAATACAAACAACTATTTTGGAGCAAAACACCTACAATCAATGCCCTGTCTGCGGCTTCCCTCTCTCTCTAACAAGTGCTATATGCCCTCGATGCGGGAACGACATTTTTGAAGATATCTCCTCTCTTGACCAGCAATCACAGGAACTGCACCATCAGAACATAGAGGGGAAAAAAGCAGAGTGGTATACCCGCTGCCTTACTGAAAAGCTTAATTTCAGCACAGATAATCCAGCGCCTTCTGCAGAAGAAATAGTTCAGCAGCAAAGTGCAAAACAGACCATCAACAACAGTGCTGAACTTGAGTTTCTTCGCCGCACTTCCAGAGCCGAGCTCCTGCGGGATGGCGCTCTTAGAAAAAAGTGGTGGACTACCTTGACCGCTGACTGGAAAGAGGTCATTAAAACTACCCTGAAGATTGTCCGGGATCCGTCTGACCAGGAACTGCTTGACTTTTTTGAAACGACACACCTGCGTTGTGACAACCGCAGGATTCATAATCTGTTACCCGTTCGGGTACTTGATAAGCTTAAGCAGCTCCGCTGCGATGAGTCCCCTGTCGAGAATCTTGAGCCACTTCTCCATCTTAAAAAGCTGCAACGCCTTTATGCCTTTGACTGCGACTTTTCATCGCTTGAGCCGCTGCGCAACCTTACCAGTCTGAAACTTCTCTGGATATCCAGCACACAGGTCAGTTCACTTGAGCCGATCAGTCAGCTTCTTAACCTTGAAGAACTTTATTGTTCTGAAACAAGCATCAAGGATCTTTCTCCCCTGAAAGATCTCATCAACCTTGAAAAGCTCAGTTGCTATAAAACAGGCATCGTGTCTCTTCAACCGCTCAGTCACCTCGAGAATCTTATTGAGCTTGGCATAGACAATTCCAAAATTGACGATGTAACGCCACTCACCGGGCTGAAAAATCTCGAATATCTCCGATGCAATAAAACAAGAATCAAAAGCATTGAACCGCTCAGGGGCCTCACCGACCTTCGGGAATTAAGCATCGCAAGCACACCGCTTGGATCTGTTAATGCTCTGGAAGGACTTGTCAACCTCGAAGAACTTGATATATCGAATACCCTTGTGACGACCATCAGCCCGATCATGCACTTGCAGCAACTCGAAAAAATTGAACTTTCGACTGGCAGCATTCCTGAAGAAGAACTTGAGCACTTTATTGAGCTCCATCCGAATTGCGAAGTGGTACTGAAACCCTGAACCAGCTCAACATGAGATATCAAAGCGCCAGGTTATGTTCAAGCTCAAGCTCAAGCAACAATTTTTTTAATCCCGGCCCGCCACGATACCCGGCAAGAGTACCGTCGCTGGCGATAACCCTGTGGCAGGGAATAAAGAGCGGCAGAGGATTCCGATGATTTGCCATCCCCACTGCCCTGGCAGCAAAGGGATTTCCGAGAGCAACCGCCACATCTCTGTAGCTCACCGTTGTGCCATAAGGAATTTCGGAGAGAATGCGCCATACCGCAAGCATAAAAGGTGTCCCGGCAGGAGACAATGGCAGTGAAAACGCTTTCAGGCTACCGGCAAGGTAACCGTTCAACTGCTGGAACGCCTTTTTAAGCACTTCCGTTTCAACGCGTTCAATTCCCTCCGGGAGCTTGTCCTTTGCAAAAAAAAGGTTTGTTATACTCCCGTCATGTTCTGCTATTACGACAGTCCCAATCAGTGTTTCCTGAACACAGAGCTTCAAATTATTTCATGTTTTCTGAAATTCCCATAGACAAGCATCTGCTTGAACGCAATATCCAAAATCGTCGATTCTATCCGATAGTCATCATGGTCTCTCCAACTCCAACGGTGTCTCCTTTCGCAACTGTAATGGAGAGAATTCTTCCTGCACAGGGAGCCTTGACAGGGTTTTCCATTTTCATGGCTTCGATGATGGCAACCTCTTCTCCTTCCCGCACCTCTTCACCAACCTTGACGGCAATTGAGAAGACATTGCCTGGCATAACTGCCTGTACGGGTGTCCCGGCTAATACTGATGACTCCGCCTGTATTAAAGGGGCTGCGGAAACTTCAGTCGCAACAACGGAGGCGGGATTGATAGATGATCCTTCGGCGAAAGAGACTGTATACGGGGCACCATCAACGAAAAGAGTGAAGTTCCCGGCCATCGAAATGACTTTTGATGCTGATGGAGCTGGAACTGCCACCGCTGATGGCAACTTTGAAAAAAGCTCCTCAAGACGGTGGTTCACCTCTTTCTGATGGATGTCGTGTTTGTGAGCTTCGTGGTAAGCTGCCACAACCTCGGCTCTTGGTGTTGCCTTTATTTCAACCGCGATGTCGGCCTTGTAGCGAATACCGGTTGAACAATCGCCCTGAAGGAAAGCAATACCTTTGGCGCCACAGGTTGCTGCGATAAAAATGTTTTCGTCAGTCTGCGGAATATGGGCGTTCTGGAGCAGCAACTTGTTATAGGCTACGCCAAGTTCAGGGTTGCGGTCGTTAATGTCGTGCACATCTTCAACCGTTGGGGCAAGCCCAAGCTGTTCTGAAGCAAGCCGCACAACCTCCTCGTCTGGAGCGGCTGGAGTTTTACCAAAGTAACCCAGCACCATTTTGCCATAGCCGTCAGTGATTTTTTTCCAGTGGCCCTGGATGGTGTTGGCAAATGCCTGCTGGAAATAGAACTGTGAAACCGGAGTGACCGAAGCGCCGAAACCTCCCTTTACCACCACTTCCCGCATGTTATTGATCACTTGAGGAAAGAGATGAAGCGTGTTGTTGTCGCGCATCATCTGGGTGTTTGCCGTAAGGGCTCCACCGGGCATGGGTGAAAAAGAGATCACCGGATTGACGGCTGTCGCTTCGGGGGGCATGTAGTATTTGTACATCTGATCGATAAAGAGCGCCTCAACCTCAAGGTATTTTTCCTGATCGATGTCGAGGGTGTATTCGGTACCCCTGAGCCTCTGCCACATGGTGAGAATATCAACTTCGGCAGTACCTCCACTGACGGGAGCCATGGAAAGATCAATGATATCGGCTCCTCCGGTAATGGCGGCATAGTTGCAGGCTACGCCCATTCCAGCAGTATCGTGGGTGTGAAACTGGATTTCGGTCCCCTCCGGCAGCATCTTTCTTGCCCCCTTGATGGTCTCATGAACAACCGCCGGCGTTGTTGTTCCTGAGGCATCCTTGAAAGCGACACTATCGAAAGGAATTTCGGCATCAAGAATCTCCTTCAGCTTGTCGAGGTAGAACTGCGGAGTATGGCAGTAGGTTTCAGTCAAGCCCGGTGGAAGGCCCATCATTGCCACAACAACCTGATGCCGAAGTCCTGCATTGTGGATACATTGCCCGGAATAGGAGAGATTTCGGATATCCATCAGGGCATCGAAGTTCCTGATAGTGGTGATACCGTGCTTTTTGAAGAGACGGGCATGAAGGTCGATAATATCGCGGGATTGTGACACAAGACCGACAACGTTGGCGCCTCTTGAAAGCGTCTGGAGGTTGATATCGGACCCCACAACCTTGCGGGCGGTATCCATCATGGCAAAGGCATCCTCTTCGCAATAGAAGTAAAGACTCTGAAAGCGGGCTCCACCTCCTATTTCAAAATTATCGGTGCCAGCATGAACGGCTGCTTCCAGAGCTGGCAAAAAATCTTCCGTTTTTACCCTGGCGCCAAAACATGACTGAAAGCCGTCCCGGAAAGAGACGTCCATAAATCGTATCTTTTTCATAACCTTTCTCTTTTCTTTTAAATGAGCATAACAACCAGGGAAAAAACGATCAGTGCGAATCGTTGGCAAAAGTGCCAAGTTGACGGAACGATTCCTCTTCTACCAAACTATGCAGGCTGTTGCCATGAGCATCCATGGTGACAATAGCCGGGAATGAGCTGACCTCCAGATGCCACATCGCTTCGGGCACACCCATCTCTTCAAGAAAATCAACGCCGGTCACTTTTGTAATGCAACGGGCATAGTACTGCGCCGCGCCTCCGATGGCATTGAGATAAACTGCCCCGTGCTCCTGCAACCCCTTGAGAGTTTTCGGGCCCATGCCACCTTTACCGATAATCGCTCTCAAACCAAGTTTTTTGATGACATCAGCCTGGAATGGCTCTTCACGAATCGACGTGGTCGGGCCAGCAGCGGTCACCCGGTAGCTGCCATCATCGTTTTTCATGATAACCGGTCCGCAATGGAAGAGAACTCCGCCCGTTGTATCAAGACCGGCGGGCAAATCGTGGTGCATGATGTAGTGGTGGAAGGCATCTCTGCCGGTGTGCATGGTTCCGTTGACCAGCACAACATCGCCAACCTTGAGACTGCGTACCTGCTCTTCGGTGACGGGCGCCTGCAGAACAACCTCTTTTCCGGTCAGAGGCATACCCTCACCTTTGGCCATCCTTTTGATCTCATCGGCTTCCCTGTAGTACCAGCGTTCAATTGATCCTGTGGCCGGATCAAGCAGCACGCCAAGCCGGCGGTATGCCCAGCAATTGTAGGCTACTGAAACGAAAAAGCTTGCAGGAACACGGTGCGATTTACCGATTTTGCAGCCAAAGAGTGTGGTTTTCCCGCCAAATCCCATAGGACCGATATCCATGGTATTTGCTTTTTCAAGAATCTCCTGTTCGAGAGCATCAAGTTCTCTGTCGGGGTTGCGATCGTCAATGGTGCGAAAAAGCTGCTTTTTGGCAAGATCAAAGCCGCTGGTACGGTCGCCGCCGATGCCAACACCGATGACACCGGGGCTGCATCCCTGGCCCTGTGCCTGATAGACGGCATGAAGCAGACATTTGCGCACTCCGTCAAGGTCACGCGAAGCGCTTCCTAATCCGGGAATGACATCGGGCAATGAGTACTGAATATTCTTGTTTTCGCAGCCTCCGCCTTTCAGAATCAGTTTCACTTCAATCTCATCCTTTTCCCAGGGCTCAAAATGAATAACAGGAAAATGGCTGCCAAGATTATTGCCGGAGTTTTTTCCAGTGATGGCATCGACCGCATTGGGTCGAAGCTTGCCTGTTTTTGATGCCTCTGCAACAGCCGTTTCAATCTCTTTTTTCATGAGAAGCTGATCGGCCCCACGAGGGGTGTGGATAAAAAAGGTTGGCATACCGGTATCCTGGCAAACCGGTGAAACATTGTCAACGGCCATATCAATATTGACTGAGATTGTTGACATGGCAAGACCGGCCTGGGAGGCGGGATCTTCGCGGTCAATAGCGGCAGCAAGTGCACAACGAACATCACTCGGCAAATTGGCCGATGTTTCGGTAATAAGGGCAAGAATTGATTCCCTGAAATTTTCCATAAAATGTAGAGGACTTAAAGTGAAAGAAACTTTGGATGTGGAAACGCTCATTCCACAGTAATCTTTGCGGCCGCCTGCTCCTTGACCAGCAGTACCGGAATATCTGAACAACGAAAAACCTCTTCAGCCACACTGCCCATCATAATTCTCTGCAGACCAGTTCGACCGTGAGATCCCATAATGATCAGATCAGCACCCCAGGAGTGCGCCTGTTCAGCGATAACTTTGGGTGCTTCCCCTTTGAGAACGCGGAAATCGGCATTCAATCCTTTCTTTTTCTCAGCCATAAGTACCTGCGAGAAAGTGTCAGGCAGAGCATCGCCATCCTCTTCTGGCTGAACTGCAGGAGCTGCCGGTTCTTCTGGAGCAACTACTGGTTTTTCAGGAACAGCTCCGGGAGAGAGGATATGCACAAACCTGACATGAGCGCCAACTTTCCGGGCAAATTCAACGGCATAACGCACTGCATTATCCGATGTCGGGGAGTAATCGGTCGGACAAAGTATCCTTGTAAGATGTATCATAACAGTTAGTTGACTACATGAATGTGATAAAGCGGAATATTTCTGCAATGAATCTTCAATTTACATTTTTTTTAAAGGAATCCATTCAGCCGCTTGATTCTTGTCAGCTTCAATTCCCTCCTGTATATTGAACAGGAACCGATTTTTTTCAGTATTCTCACTGATACCTTTATGAAATCCCTGGTTGAAGCATTGAGTCATCCTGAAGCATACACTCATGCCTCAGGAACCATTGAGGTGGTGGAGACTCACATTTCCTGGATTTTCCTTACCGAATCGCTGGCTTACAAAATCAAAAAGCCACTGAACCTTGGATTTCTGGATTTTTCCACTCTTGAACAGCGGCATTACTACTGCAATGAGGAGCTTCGCCTCAACCGGAGGCTGTGCCCGGAAATCTACCTTTCTGTTGTACCGGTCGTCTGTGCCAGAGATACTTTTTTTGTTGAAGCCGAAGGAGAGATTGTTGACTATGCGGTTAAAATGGTACGATTTGACCGTACAATGGAGCTTGACAGGATGCTTGCTCAAAAGCTGCTCACCGGGAACCATATTGACCATCTTGCCAGTATGATCGCCCGATTCCATATCTCTCTGCCCTCTGTGCCCGCAGAGAGCGGTTGCGGACATCCGGATAATCTTGTCAAACCGATGCTTCACAATTTTACCGCTATGGAGTCGATTGCGTTAAACCAAAGAGAAATCGATCAGCTTGAAGAGCTGAGAGCCTGGACTATTCAAGAGCATCAACGCCTCTACCCTCTTCTTCTCCAGAGAAAGAGCGGAGGATTTATCCGTCCGTGCCATGGGGATATGCACACCGGCAATATGGTTCTGTGGCAAAACCGGATTTTTCTCTTTGACTGTATCGAATTTAATGACCACCTCAGCAATATCGATGTCATCAGTGATCTGGCATTTCTCTTCATGGATCTTGACCATGGCGGAGAACCGCGATTGGCCTGGAGACTCCTGAACAACTACATGATGGAGACGGGCGATTACAAGGCTATCCCTCTGCTTCTCTTTTATGCACTCTACCGCGCAATGGTAAGGGCAAAAGTAACCGCCATTCGCTATGCACAGACCATCGGACAAAGTCATGCTCAACAGATACTTGAAGAACATCGCTCATATATCCTGCTTGCACAGGGCTACTCCTGTCCGAAAAAACCTCTTCTTATCTTGACCTATGGCGTTTCAGGAAGTGGAAAAACAACAGTTTCAACGGATATAGCCCGGTCACTGCCATGCATCCATATCCGGTCAGATATCGAACGAAAACGGCTTGCCGGACTAAAACCACTTGAACGGAGCAAACAAAGCACACTGTCCTATACTGACGAAATCAACCACCAAACCTATCACAGACTGCTTGATGTGGCCAGGCTCTGCATTGAAGCAGGGATATCCGTCATAGTAGATGCGACGTTTCTTATGGCTGACAAGCGGAAACTGTTTATGGATCTTGCCAAAAGACTCAAGACTCCCTGCAGGATTCTGCACTTTTCTTCCCCGGAAAAGGTGCTCATGAAAAGAGTACACCAACGCTATCTGCGGCGTAATGATGCTTCTGAGGCCGACACCACAGTGCTTGCTTCACAGCTCGAAAAGCAGGAGACTTTGACAGCCGAAGAGAGGGAAATCACTCTTGAAATCAACACGGAGCAACCTGTCGATGCAGCAGGATTTACTTCACTGCTGCAATCGGTCATAGCCTCATGAAAGCTACATCAGGATATCAGGGAAGGCAAAGTGGATGGCATAGCCAGCCAGAAAACTCAGAGCTGCAACGGTAAAACTCAAACCAACCATTTCTAAAAAGCGGCTTTTAAAAGGAAGGTCACGCGCAACGGAAATATAGTAATTGAAAAAGCCTATGATACATACCGCTATAAAAAATGAGAGCCCGAGACAAACATAGAGATCTTCAAAAATAAGATAGGGAGAAATAAGGGAAAATACGGTAATGATATAGGCAATACCGGTATACGATGAGGCTACAAAAGGGTTTTTGCCGCCCGGATCTGACTTTGTTGAAAGGTAGCCTGATGCCGCCATGGAAAGGGCGGCAGCAATGCCGGTAATGGAAGCCGTCAATGCTACAACGGTTGTATTATGAAGAGCAAAGGTAAGACCAGCCAGCACCCCCATCAGCTCAACCAGTGCATCATTCAAACCAAGGACAATCGATCCGGTGTATTTCAGACGATCTTCATCAAGCAGCGTCAGCAGTGCCTGCTCATGCTCTTCCTCATCACGTACAATACCGTTGATCTCCTTGAATGAGCCTGGAATACGACTATAGAGATCATGTGCCCTTCTTTCGCCGTTTTCCATCAGCTTGATGCCAAAAGTAAAGCCAAAAAACATACTGACCAGCGTATAAAACCATACCTTGAAACGATTTGGACTGATATCTTTTCTGGTATAATTTTTCCAGACACTGTAATGACGCATCTCATCGTCAGCAATCTGGGAGAGTATACGGCGGTTTTTTACACCGCTTACCCTTCCGGAAAGATTTTTATAAATATAATGCTCAGTTATTTCGTTCTTCTGAAAAACCGCAACAACCCTTTCATCAAACACCCTTCCCTTGTTCACGAAGTCACTGTTTAAAAGTTTTTGAATCCTCTTATCTGGAAAGAGTTGCCGCCTCAATTAACTCGTTCATTCTTGACAAAAATGCTGTTGTCGAATCAAGGCCACCCTCAAGAAACAGAGCCCCTTCATAAAGCTGCTTCATGACCGTTTTGATCAAAGGATTGTTTGCATCGGCAATTATCATACCGGCAAGATTACGAATAATCGGGTGTGACGTATTGACCTCAAGAATCCTTTTTGCGGCAGGCATGTTACTCTGCATCATCTTCATCATCTTTTCCATCTGGCTGTCGAGACCATCCTTTC
>Ga0194037_1000119_pt1 | contig 55944 bp, 45 predicted proteins | sample JunL306m_MetaG_FD_148653 | JGI IMG/M metagenome (GOLD analysis project Ga0194037, IMG submission 148653) | Anoxic zone freshwater microbial communities from boreal shield lake in IISD Experimental Lakes Area, Ontario, Canada - Jun2016-L304-6m | ecosystem: Environmental > Aquatic > Freshwater >...
GCAATACCATTGCCCATGGTACCGGCTCCGATAACGCTAACTTGCTTGATCATATAATCTTATTTTTTGTAAGGCCTTTATTTAAAGGCATTCAATCCGGTTACATCCATACCGGTGATGAGTAAATGAATATCATGAGTGCCTTCATAAGTGATCACACTTTCCAGGTTCATCATATGGCGCATGATGGGGTATTCGCCTGTAATGCCCATTCCGCCTAACATCTGGCGGGCATCCCGGCAAATATTCGTGGCTATTTCACAGGCATTGCGTTTGGCCATGCTCACTTGCTGGGGCGTTACTCTTCCTTCATTCATCAACACACCCATTCGCCAGTTCAACAGTTGAGCCTTGGTGATTTCGGTCACCATTTCAGCCAGTTTCTTTTGTTGCAACTGAAATCCGCCGATTGGTCTTCCAAACTGAATTCTTTCTTTGCTGTATTGTAACGCAGTGTGGTAACAATCCATAGCAGCTCCGATGGCTCCCCAGGCAATCCCATACCTGGCCTTGGTTAAGCATCCCAAAGGACCTTTCAATCCTTTCACATTGGGTAAAATATTTTCTTTAGGAACTTTTACATTGTCGAATACGAGTTCGCCGGTTGCGCTGGCACGCAGGCTCCATTTGCCGTGTGTGGTGGGCGTGCTAAATCCTTCCATCCCTCTTTCCACTATCAGTCCGCGCATATCACCTGCTTCATCTTTTGCCCAAACCACCGCCACCTGTGCAAATGGTGCGTTGCTGATCCACATCTTGGCGCCATTCAGGATCACATGATCACCGGCATCTTTGATATTGGTAAGCATGCTACTCGGATCACTTCCATGATTGGGTTCGGTTAAACCAAAACAACCCAGCCATTCTCCACTGGCAAGTTTGGGTAAATATTTATTGCGTTGTGCTTCGCTGCCGTATTGGTAAATAGGGAACATGACCAGACTTCCCTGCACACTGGCCGTAGACCGTACGCCGCTATCGCCTCTTTCCAGTTCCTGCATCATAAGTCCGTAACTGATATAATCCAATCCGCCTCCACCATATTGTTCAGGGATGGTGGGACCGAAACAACCCAGATCGCCCAGTTGTTTTACGATCTGCTGCGGGAATTCAGCTCTTTGCGCATAGTCCTCGATGATAGGAGATATTTCTTTTTTCACATAGGTCCTAACCGCATCCCGAATAAGCAGGTGCTCTTCGGTTAGTAATTCATCTACATTAAAATAATCGGGGGATTGAAAATTATCGGTTTTAGCAGCCATATCGTTGTTTTGAAATGATCGTTTAGGTTCAGCATCAGGTGGCTGATAGGCGAACACTATTCTGCCCGCAAAGATAATATGTTCAGGTGGATGACGGCAACTGTTTTTGGATAGAATTAGATCTCCATTTACAGTCGTATTAACCAGACTAGTATTTTTTAAAAGCTTATATTCACTTCGGAATTATCACATATTTCATTCATTTTGTAAGATGGGAAGGAGAAGAATACCAATATTGTATCTGATGATCGCAGGTTGTTTATTTACTGCTTGTCAGAAAGAATTGACTTCTTCCAATGCGTCAGGATCCGGAATTCCACCTCGTCCTGATACGCTCACAGCCGGGTGGTCGAAAGTGACGATTGCCGGTGAAAAATCCATTGCCGATATTTTTTTCTCATCGCCCGCAATAGGCTTCGCTGTAGGCTCAAAGATCTATAAATCGATTGATAGCGGACATACCTGGAGAGCCATGTACACAGGAGATGCCATGTCTAATATTTATATGTTGGATGATGCACTAGCATTTTTTGTTCATGGCGATATCCTAAGCACAGATAACGGGGGCAATAGTTTTACCACCAACAATGGCATGTCGCTGGCACAGGATGTGTTCATCCTCGACAATGTATTTGGGTATGCTACATCGTATAATGGTTTTTTTCAGTCTTATAATGGTCGGCCCTGGACAAGGATTTATACCGTAGGTTTAAATTTGAGTGGTGGTTATTCTTCTTTGTTCTTTATCAGTTCATCCGCCGGCTGGGTGGTTTCTTCAACAGGTATCTATTCTGTTGTAAATACAGTAACGAGCTGGCAAAAAGCTACGGTCACCGGTGGCAGTGGCGCGCCGTTTGAAGCAGTATTTGCCAGTTCAGCGTCTGTAGTGTATGTTGCAAATTATCAGGGAGAGCTGTATAAATCTACCAATGGGGGATTGAGTTTTAACCGCATTTCACAGTTTGGAATAAGCGGATTCATGGATCTGCATTTTGTGGATGATCTGCATGGGTATGCCAGTATTGGCAGGTTTATTTTTCAAACCAGCAATGGTGGGGCAAGCTGGACGAAGGTGCTTACCGCAGGGCAGGGGCAGATCCATGAAATACATTTTGTCGATAGCACACATGGTTGGGCCTGTGCTGATGCAGGAGATATTTATATTTACAAGAAATAAGCAACGGAAATGGGTTTTAGTTATCTCGCTTTGGGCGATAGTTATACGATCGGAGAAATGGTGCTCCTACATGAAAATTTTCCGACACAAACCGTACAACTTCTGGCGGCTGAGGGTATCCCATTGCAGGCACCGCGGATCATTGCAAAAACAGGGTGGACAACCGATGAACTTGATGCCGCCATCCATTCCGCATCCATCAATGAAAAATATGATTTTGTAAGTTTGCTGATCGGCGTGAACAATCAATACCGAGGGCGTAGTGTTTCGGAATACAAAATCCAATTCAACGATTTGTTATCCAAAGCCATTTTATTTTCTGGTAACAGGCCAAAAAGGGTATTTGTTTTGTCGATACCCGATTGGGGCATTACCCCATTTGCGGTTGAGCGCAATCGGGCTTCCATTGCCAAAGAAATAGATATATTTAATGCGGTAGCTCAGGAATGCTGTATACAGCGGCATGTTGTATTCATTGATATTACCATAGCTCAACGGGTGGATGGAGGAGATCCTACTTTTCTTGCCCAAGACCAGTTGCATCCTTCCGGTAAGGAGTACACGAAATGGGCCGTTCAGCTTGCCAATGCTATAAAAAAAGTTTTGCCACATGAGTCAAATTGATTTCAAAGAAGTACAACGTTTTCGGGTATGGTGGGCCTGGTTGGGGGTCATCATCTTGAACCTGTTTTTTATATATGCCATCGCGCAACAGCTGGTATTCGGAATTCCCTTCGGCAGCAAGCCGGCATCTAACATCACGTTATTATTGATCGAACTGGGGCCGCTCTTGCTGGTTGTTTTCTTATTGAGTATACGGCTTCATACCCATATCAATGAAACCGGGATCTATTACCGTTTCTTTCCGTTTCAGATCAATACCGTATGTATTGGCTGGGGTCAGGTGAATAAGGCTGACCTGCGTAGGTACAATTCATTTTATGAATATGGCGGATGGGGAATTAGAGTGGGGTCACCCGAAAAAGGCAATGCTATTAATACTTCGGAGTCGTGTAACGAAGGACTTCAATTGCAATTCACAAATGGCCGCTTATTGTTGATCGGTACCCGCCACCCGGATGCATTGCGAGAAATAATTGAATTGGTGAAATCAAAAGGCTTGCTTCAAATGAGCCATGGTTAAAAATGAAGCTGCATGGCAGTATGGTATTGCCTGGCAATGACCGCGGCCTCCTCTGCAAAATCTTCTTTGCCACTTGCATAAATAACGGCACGGGAGGCATTCACCAGTAACCCGATATCAGTGTTGATGCCATAGCGGCTCACTTCTTCCAGACTTCCACCCTGAAAGCCTACGCCGGGTACCAGCAAAAAATGATCGGGAATGATCTTTCTGATGCTCTCCAGTTCTGTGGCCTTGGTGGCGCCGATCACAAACATTAAATTATCGGTGCGGCCCCAGCTACTTACTTTATTCAAAACGGTTTCGTATAAACGCTGATTGGGTTGGTTGTTTTCGCTAAGCAATACGCGTTGCTCAAAATCATGACTGCCGGGGTTGCTGGTAAGACCGAGCACAATGGTCCATTTGTTTTCGTATTCCAAAAATGGTTTTACGCTGTCTTCACCCATGTATGGCGCCACCGTGATGGCATCAAAGTTCATGGTCTCAAAAAATGCCCTTGCATATTGTGAAGAGGTATTTCCGATATCGCCTCTTTTGGCATCGGCGATACTGAAATGTTCGGCGGGTATATAATTCACAGTTTCTTCCATGGCTTCCCATCCCTTTGCGCCCATGGCTTCATAAAAGGCAGTATTGATCTTGTAGGCTACACAATGATCTTTGGTTGCATCGATGATCTGTTTATTGAATTCCACCACCGCATGTGGATTGGATTGGAGATGGGCAGGGATCTTTGAAGGATCCGTATCAAGGCCTACACAGAGATAGGTTTTTTTTGTCCTGATCTGATCGATGAGCTGCTTGCGTGTCATGTGTTAAAGATAAATATTTTGCTGCGTTAAAAAGCGCTATAAATTGCTTTAGCCATGCAATTCAATGGTTTCTACTGCTGGTATATCTTTTAAGATCAGTTCTATATGTTTGTTATGCGCCTTCTTTTTATATTCCTGAAAAATTTCCAGGATATCATGGTCAATATAAATGCTATCAGTGCCAATGACCTCCACTATGGAATAGGGCGGTATCTTATCCAGCATTACCCTGAGCTTCTGTTTATTTAAAAAACTGACATTTAGCGCCAGTTCGATGCTGAACTGCTGGGTATGTCCTGTATTTTTTTCTTTGATGGTGAAGCCTGCCCGGTAAGTATGCTTGATCAAAAAATAAACGCTATAGGCGAGTCCGATCAGTACGCCGATCAACAGGTCGGTGAACAGGATCGCGATTACGGTAATGATGAAGGGAAGGAATTGTTCTCTTCCTTGTTTATATACGCCATAGATCATTTTGGGTTTGGCTAGGTTATATCCGGTGCGGATCAGGATTACGGCCAGGATACAGTAGGGGATACTATTCACAACCGATACGGCAAATAATACCACCAACAATAACCAAATGCCATGGGTTATTCCGGATAGTTTTGTTTTAGCGCCGGATTCGGCATTGGCCGAACTGCGTACAATCACTGCCGTGATGGGCAAGCCTCCCATGAATCCGCTTAAAAGATTTCCGGTTCCCTGAGCGATCAATTCTCGATTTTGCGGAGTGATCCGGTTGTAGGGATCAATTTTATCTATGGCTTCAATACTAAGCAAGGTTTCCAAAGTGGCCACAAAACAGATCACAATAGCTGTTTTCCATATTTCGGTATGATTGGCGATGGCATGAAAATCGGGGAAACTAAACTGCGAAAAAAAATGTGCTGGAAGCTGTACAAATAATGTTGGTCGAAGTTGAAGGGCCGGTATAAAATGGTTAAAGACCATGGCTAAAATAACACCAAACAACACGATCACAAATGCAGAAGGCAGAAATGATAATTTCTTCGATAAGGTTTTATTCCAGGCGATCATCAGCATAAGGGAAAGCCCCGCGATCAAAATGGCTCCGATAGAAATATGATCATATAAATTGCCCAGGTTCGAAAAAATATGGTTTAGTTTGATGATATTAAACAGTTCATTCGACCAGAAATCGGCCTGGTCGTATCCAATCAAAAAAGGGATCTGTTTGGAGATAAGCAGGATACCAATGGCCGTTAGCATTCCCTTAATCACAGCCGAGGGAATAAAATGAGTAAAGCCGCCCAGTTTAAAAAGACCCAGCAAGATCTGAAGTATTCCGGCAATGGCTACGGCGATGCAAAAAACGCCAATACCTCCCAGTTGGGTAATAGCCACACTGGCGATGGCAGTTAATCCGGCTGCAGGTCCGCTAACACTTAGCTGAGAACCACTGATCAGCGACACTACAATTCCGCCGATGATCCCTGCCAGCAACCCTGAATAGGAAGGAGCGCCTGATGCCAATGAAATACCGAGGCATAAGGGTAATGCTACAAAAAATACAGTGATGCTTGCCTTAAAGTCGTGCTTGAGGAAAGAGAGGAAATAGAATTTTGCCTTTCTACTGGTAAGTGCCATGCTGCTGCAAATATCCGATATTTAATCGGTAACCCTTTGGATTGCTTCATTCAGACGTTCAGATCTGAAACTATTGGGTTTGATTACTCAATAGTTCAAGCATTTTTTCTTCCACTGCAGGTTGGTCCCATATCTCTTCAATACGCGGTAAAGCCATCACTTCTTTCATGATCGCTTCCTGTTTCAGGCTATTTTGTAAGGCTTGGCTATAGCGAATATGCGGACTGAAAGTAACCTGCGCATAAGCAGGTATCCATTGATCGGGATATTTTTTGCTAAAGGCTGATTCTATTTTTTTCTGCAACAGGAATTTTTTGTCGGACACTTTATCCCTCATCTCCACAAAATTATTCAAGGCCATATCAGCAATGGCATCACTGTCGGGTTTGCGCGATTGCTGAAATTCTTGTAAAATAGTGTTCCAGTTATCGCCATGAACTTCCATCAATTGTTCCAGCACGGAGCAATCTTCAAATCCGCAATTCATTCCTTGTCCGAAGAAGGGAACGATCGCATGTGCAGCATCACCGATCAGGGCAAACTTATCGTCTACTACCCAGGGATAACATTTTACGGTAACTAAAGAGGAAGTGGGGTTATTGAAAAAATCATCTGTTAGTCCGGGCATAAGGGCCACGATATCGGCAAAAGTATTATTAAAGAATTCCTGAACTTTTTCTTTTGTATCCAGACTGGCGAATGAGGGTGTTCCTTCAAATGGAAAGAACAGGGTGCAGGTAAAACTGCCGTCGATATTGGGCAGGGCGATCAGCATGAAATTTCCGCGTGGCCAGATATGCAAGGCATTTTTTTCCAGTTGAAAACTGCCATTGGGGCCAGGTGGTATATGCAATTCCTTATAGCCGAAGTTGATATAGTATTGTTGGTATTGAAAACGATCGTGCTTCAATTGATAACCGAGGCGTGTTGCAGAAAATGCACCATCACTGCCAAAGATCAGGTCTGCATGCCTGAGTTCAGTGTGTTGCGAAAGTGTTTTTTCAAATTCAATATCATTTTTTTCCCAATTGATGCTGTTGCATTTTTCGTGAAAATAAAATTCTACCTGGTGTTGTTCGGCCAGGACCATCAATTTTGCATTGAGGGCACCCCGGCTAACCGAATTAATATATTGTCCTGCGTTTCCATAGGGCTGGTAGGCATTGCTGCCGTCTTGCTGGTGAATGAACCGGCCGTGCATCGGGATCGAAATTTCACGGATGGCATCCATGATACCTATAGCTTCCAGGGCTTTGATGCCCCGGTCGCTCAGTGCCAAATTAATGGAACGGCCTGCAGAAATATTTTCTTTTCTCATATCAGCCCGGCGTTCAAATACTTTAACAGCATGTCCTCGCTTTGCTAAATAAATGGATAGCAGTGACCCTACCGGACCCGCACCGATGATGATGATATCTTTCTTATTCATAGCTGATGCGTTAAAATGGATAAAACGATTTCTCCAAAGCGATAAATATCTTCAAAGCGATTGTATAGTGGAACAGGAGCGATCCTGATCACATTAGGCTCGCGCCAATCGGCCAGTACTCCATGTTGTTTCAGGGCTTCAAAAAGTTCTTTCCCTTTTTTATTCACGCAGAAGCTGATCTGACAACCTTTTTCTTTTTCATTTCTGGGCGTAATGATATCAATGACGGGTTGATTTAGTTTTTGGTTGATATCATCGAGAATAAAAATAATATAGTTGCTGAGTTGTTGTCCTTTAATGATGAGCTTGACCATACCCGCATCCTGAAAAATATCGAGTGCAGCTTTATGTGCAGCCATACTCAGTACGGGGACATTGCTGAGTTGCCATCCTTCTGCGGTAGCGATGGGCTTAAACCCTTTTTTCATTTGAAACCGGGTCGATTTTTCATACCCCCACCAGCCGGCAAAACGGGGCATAGCAGTATTGTTAGCATGTTTTTGATGGATGAAGGCTCCCGCAACGCCACCGGGTCCGCTGTTCAGGTATTTATAGCTGCACCAGCAGGCAAAATCAACTTTCCAGTCGTGCAAGTGAAGTTCAATATTTCCGGCAGCATGGGCCAGGTCGAATCCGCAGTAGGCACCTGCTGCATGAGCCGCACTGGTTATTTTTTCCATATCAAATACCTGACCGGAATAATAATTTATACCCCCGAAGATCACGAGTGCTATTTCATCTCCATGTGTTTGTATGGCATCCAGGATATCGCTGGTACGGATGGTATGTTCGCCAGATCGGGGAGCTACCTCAATGATGGCGGTTTCCGGATTGAAGCCATGGAATTTCACCTGCGATTCTAATGCATATTGATCAGAAGGGAAGGCTTTGGCTTCGCAGATGATCTTATAACGTTTAGGGGTAGGTGCATAAAAACTAACCATCAACAGGTGCAGGTTCACAGTGAGTTGGTTCATCACAATGATCTCTTCTGGCTGGGCTCCAAGGATACCCGATAACAGGGACGGAAATTGTTCATGGTAATTGAACCAGGGTTGCCTTGCATGAAAATGACCCTCCACACCAAAATTGGCCCAGTCTTCCAGTTCATTGATCACATAATCCTGTGTGGTCTTGGGTTGTAACCCCAGTGAATTACCGGTAAAATAAATACAATCCTCACCATTGATGTTGGGAATATAGAACCTAGACCGGAATTCTTTTAATGGATCATTTGCATCCAGTTGTTTTGCAAAATCAAGATTATTTTGGAACTGCATGGGTGTTTAAGTTATGAGTGGAGGCTCCTTGAGGGGCAATTTTTTTCATTATCTATACTAAACGGCCAGCGTTTCATATGCTGGCGATCACTTTTAATTCAATGGCGATTGGGGTGGGTAAACTCTTCACTTCTACGGTTGTTCTGCAGGCTTCCACATTTTTAAAATACTCGCCGTAGATCTTATTGTAAACCGGAAAATCAGTTTTCATGTGGGTTAAAAAAACGGTTACATCAACAATCTTTTCCCAACTGCTCCCACTGGCTTCCAGTACGGCTTTTACATTGGCAAACACCGCATGGCATTCGGCTTCAATATCGTGTGAAAGGATATTTCCTTCATCGTCGAGTTGCAGTCCGGGTATGGAATTATCCGCTGCATTACGGCTACCAATCCCCGAAAGGAAAAGCAGGTTGCCAACCCTTCTTGCGTGAGGGTAAGCACCCAGGGGCTTGGCCGCATTTGATGTTTTAATGATATTGTCCATTGATTATAGTTGTATGCAGATATTTTTTGTTTCGGTAAAGAATCTCAAGGCTTCCCATCCGCCTTCTCTTCCTACACCACTATTCTTCATGCCACCGAACGGAGTACGAAGATCCCGCACCAGCCAACAGTTCACCCAGCAAATCCCGCTTTGAATATTGGCTGCCAGGCGGTGCGCTACGGAGATATCCTGTGTCCAGATGCAAGCCGCTAAGCCATAATGACTGGCATTGGCCAGTTGCAGGGCTTCCGCTTCTGAGTCGAAGGGCTGCAGGGTTACTACCGGACCAAAGATCTCTTCCTGATTTGTGGTACAGGAGGGTCCAAGGTTTTCAATTACGGTGGGCTCAATGAAAAATCCTCCGGCAAATTTTCCGCCAAGCTGGATGGCGTTGCCACCACATAAAATAGTTCCACCCTCTGCCTTGGCAGTATGAATACAATGCATCAGTTTGTCGAAATGTGGTTTGCTGACAATGGCTCCTTGATTGGAGCTATCATCAAATGGATCTCCAACGGTCAGTTGTTTTACCTTTTCAACAAATTCAGTTTTAAATTTTTCGTAGATCTTTTTTTCGATCAGTATCCTGCTGGTGCAAAGACATATTTGTCCCTGGTTGCTGAAAGATGAACGGATCGTTTCGGCCATCATCTTATCCCAATTACAATCCGCAAAGATGATAGAAGGATTTTTGCCACCCAGTTCCAATGATAATTTTTTGAACATAGGAGCGGCGATAGAGGCAATGCGCTCACCTGCCTTTGTACTTCCGGTAAAAGAGATGGCCTTGATGTCGGTGTTTTTTACAATGGCTTCACCGCAATTGGTGCCCGTGCCATGAACAATATTCAATACACCATCGGGCAAGCCGGCTTCCTGGCATATCTTTCCTAACAGGTAGGCGGTTACCGGAGTCACTTCTGAGGGCTTCGCGATCACACAGTTTCCGGCAGCAAGTGCCGGGGCTATCTTCCAGGTGAACAAGTAAAGGGGTAGGTTCCAGGGAGAGATACATCCAACGATGCCAATAGGTTGCCTCAAAGTATAATTGAAGCCATTAGATTCCATGGCATGGGTTTCAGTGGCTACATGCAGGATACCGGTAGCAAAGAATCGGAAATTTGACGAAGCCCTTGGGATATCCATCTTTTTACTTAACCACAAGGGTTTACCATTATCGGTGGTTTCAGCAATAGCGAGTTCGTCAATATTTTCATCAATGAGGTCAGCGATCTTATTCAGAATGGCAGATCTTTTTTCAACGGGCATATTGCTCCATTCAGCGAATGCTTTTTTTGAAGCCTTCACCGCTGCTTCAATATCCTTGCTGTGGCTGTCGGGGATCTGTCCATACACTTCTCCGGTAGCAGGATTGATATTGTTGATGAAATTACCACTCGCAGGACCAACGAAATGGCCACCGATGAAATTTTCGAGGTGATAAGGAACCGTTAATTGCATATTTAAAGGTAAAGAATTTGACCGTAGGTAAAAAAGCAGAAAAATGAGGAACGCCTTGCCTGGTTTCAGCGACTTAGTCCATCAAAGAACCCCAACCAATTACCAAAAAAAAATTATCTTACAACCATAAAAATCTGATTATGGCAATACTGGCTCCATTCAATTTAAAAAAATGGATCGATGAACACCGCGATCTGTTAAAACCGCCCGTGGGGAATCAATGTATTTACAAGGACGCTGAAAATTTTATTGTGATGGTAGTAGGTGGGCCTAATTCAAGAAAGGATTATCATTATAATGAAACGGAGGAGTTGTATTACCAGGTAGAGGGAGATATTGTACTCAAGATCATTGACCAAGGTGTTCCCCGGGATATTCCCATTAATGAAGGCGATCTTTTTTTACTGCCTCCGCGCACGCCTCATTCTCCTCAGCGGGGCCCCAATACCGTTGGACTCGTCATTGAAAAAATTAGGGAACAGGAAGAAGATGGATTCTTATGGTATTGTGAAAATTGCGGCAATAAGATCTATGAAGAATTCAAGGTCATAACTGATATCGTTGCCCAATTGCCTCCTGTGATGGAAGGCTTTTATGCCGACGAACACAAACGTACCTGCAATAAATGCGGGGCCGTGATGAGCCCGCCGGTAAAAAAGGGGTAATATTCCCGCTGCTGAATTTGAACATATGAAAATCGACATCCACACACATATCATGCCCGCTACCATGCCCCATTGGACGCAGAAATTCGGGTATGGCGAGTTTATCCACCTGGAGCACCGCAATTGTAAGGCCTGCATGATGAAGGGGGATAGGCTGTTTCGTGAAGTGGAAGACAATTGTCTAGATGCGTCTATTCGTATCCGTGAGATGGATGAAACCGGGGTGACGCAGCAAGTGATCTCCACCATTCCTGTTTTGTTCAATTACTGGGCGAAGCCTAATGATGGATGGGAAACTTCCCGTTTTTTTAATGACCATATTGCGGAAACCGCGAGCCGGGATCCGGAAAGATTCATTGGTATCGGAACGGTTCCGCTTCAGGATATTGATCTGGCCATTCGCGAAATGGAACGATGTGTGAAGGAATTGAATATGCCCGGACTCGAGATCGGCAGTAATATCAATGGACTGAATCTGAGCGATAAAAAATTCTTTCCTTTTTATGCTGCCGCTGAAAAACTAGGATGCGCCCTTTTTGTTCATCCCTGGGAAATGATGGGTGAAGAACAAATGAGCCGTTACTGGCTGCCCTGGCTGGTGGGTATGCCCGCCGAAACCAGTCGCGCCATCTGCTCCATGATCTTTGGCGGTGTATTTGAACAGTTCCCGAAATTGAGGATCGCTTTTGCACATGCAGGCGGTTCTTTTCCTTTGACCATCGGGCGCATTGAGCATGGTTTTAATGTGCGTCCCGACCTGGTAGCCGTGGACAATGCGATCAACCCAAGGGATTATATTGGCAGGTTCTGGATCGATAGTCTGGTCCATGATGCAAAAGCCATGCAATTTGTAATGGAGGTGATGGGGGCAGACAAGATCTGTCTGGGTAGTGATTATCCGTTCCCGTTAGGCGAGCATCATCCGGGCAAACTGATTGCCGAAATGGGATTAAGTACTGCAATAACCAATAAAATATTGTTTGAAAATGCCCGGGATTGGCTGTATGCCGGGGCTTAACGATCCTCTTCCGTCTGCTGATCATCAGCTGGTGCTTCCAAGATTTCGCCTTCAGCTGTTACCGTAAGGGTTTCGGTTTCCTCTATTTCAATTTCGCTGTTTTCATCAGCCATCAGGGCCTCTTGTACCGGTGTACTCTGGATCAATTCTTCCATCAGCACTTCGTTTATTTTGGGAAGGTCCTCAGCACTGTTGATGCCGAAATAATCCATAAAAGATTTTGAAGTAGCATAGATGAGTGGCTTACCAACGGCGTCTTCATTTCTTCCTGCAATGATCACCAGGTCCTTCTCCAATAGTTTCTGTACCGCGTAATCGCAGTTCACACCCCTGATCGCTTCCATCTCAGATTTGGTAACGGGTTGCTTATAGGCGATGATGGCCAGTGTTTCCAATGCGGCAGTAGAAAGGCGCTTTAAAAATTTATCGCCGTTCAACTGTGCCACGGTTTTGTGGTATTCTTTTTTTGTAAGGAACTGCCATCCGCCACCAATCTGTTTCAGTTCGAAAGCATAAAATTCGGAACTATATTTTTCAGCGATCCCTTCAATGGCCGCTTCCACCTGTTCTGGGGTAGAACGGTCTTCAATGAATCCCAGGGCTCCATTCACGAGTTCCAATACATCATTGTTCGATAAAGGTTTATCACTGGCAAAGATGAGGGCCTCAATATGGGGTATGATTGCTGAAAGTTCCATGCTGTTTAATTTGCTAATATGCCAGTTTGTAAATTATCCAATTTGCAATATTGCAAATGATTATCCCTGTAATGCAGCGGCACCACTCACGATCTCCGTAAGTTCGGTAGTGATGGCAGCCTGACGGGCACGATTATAAGTGATCTTGAGTGTTTTTAATAATTCATTGGCATTGTCGCTGGCTTTGTCCATGGCCGTCATACGGGCTCCATGTTCACTGGCATTGGCATCCAGTGCGGCTTTGTACAACTGGGTGTTAAGGATCTTTGGCATCAGTTCGGCGATCAATACTTCTTTGCCTGGTTCATAAATGAAATCAGCATTTTTTTGTCCTGCTGCCTTTACTAGTTTTTGTACCGGCAGGAATTGCTCGGCTACAAATCTCTGGGTAGCCGCATTTTTGAATTCACTGAATACCAGTTCTACGGCATCCACTTCTTTATTGGCAAAAGCATCCATGGCATGCTGGGCAGCGGCCTGAACCTTTTCAAAACTTAAGCCCGTGAATATATGCCAATACTGGTCAACCACTTTAAATCCATTCTTGGTAAAAAATTCAAATCCTTTTTTTCCGATCGGCATCACTTGAACATTTCCTATCGCGTGCTGACTGGCATATTTTTCACGAATGATCTGGCGGGTAAGTTTGATCAGGTTACTGTTGTAACCACCACAAAGCCCACGATCGCTGGTAACGATGATGATCATCACTTTTTCAATAGGTCTTTCTGTAGCCAGGGCCATATTCACATCTCCTTCGCTATTGCTCACGATATTGCTCAGCACCTCCGACAATTTTTTAGCATAGGGCCTCATCTGGGTAATAGCATCCTGGGCACGGCGTAATTTAGCCGCACTCACCATTTTCATGGCCTTGGTAATCTGCTGTGTGCTTTGCACACTTTTAATCCGGTTACGTACCTCTTTTAATGCACCACTCATATGTTGAAAAATACTGGTTAATAATTGCCCGTATCAAGGGGTTTTCGGGGGGCAAAGGTAATAAAAAAGGGGGTTAAAAACCCCCTTGTGAATTAATTTTATACAGCTAAACGCCAATAATTAGAACCTCATGGCCGGAGCGCCCATTCCACGCATACCGGGCCCCGATTGGGCCTGGCCCATGAATTTCTGCAGGCGGTAGGTAAAACTGGCCAGGAAATACCGGGTTAGCCGGTTGGTACGGGTGTCAATGATCGAATTGGCACTCACATTCCTGCTGATATTGCTGTTTTGTTTGAACAGGTCATAGGCCGCGATCTTGATCACCCCATTCTTCTTTTTGAACAGTTGTTTTTCCAATGAGGCATTCATGATCGCCAGGTTCTTGGTAACACTGCTGGCCAGTCCGGTATTGATGGTATAATCAATATCGTATTTCAGGATCAGGGTCTTGGTGATATCGATATTGATATTATGGCTGAATGTCCAGGCATTACTGGATGAATTTTGAAGGGTACTGAGGGTAGTTCCTGCTGGATTATTATAATGCACATCATTGAGTGCATAACTGATTCCGGTACCCAGTTCCAGCCAGTCTTTATAGTTGAATTCGAAATTGAATCCCTGACTCAGGATCCAGTTGCGGCCTATACTGCGATTGCTGTCGATCAGGTTGATATTGTGATTGTAATTTGCCGAGCCATTGAAAGTAAGCACATATTTCCTGTTCTTGTAAGGCTTGGAAAAAGTATAGAAACTGAGGATATTGTAATAGCCGTTCACATTTTCTGGAATGGTGAGCTGCTTTCCGGCCCCTTTGTTGATGGTATTGTTTACGATCTGATTGCGGATGGTGCTGAAAGTAATATTGGTGAACAATACTTTGCCGCTCACAAAATTGAAATTATTGTACGACAGATTGAAGTTGTGGTTGATGGAAGGTTTCAGGTTCGGATTTCCCGTGCTGATGCTTTGCTGATTGCTCAGGTCAAGCACAGGTTGTAACTGAGAAAAACTAGGCTGGGTGGCATTTCCGCTGTAATTGGCATTCAGCGATTTGGTTCGGTTAAAATTATATACCAACCGCGCTATGGGAAATACATTGGCGCGTTTGATGGTATTGTAAGCGCTGTCCTTGGTGAGGGAATTGCCTTGCAGGTTCACCGGCTGCACACTGATACCCAGGGTATAATTGTATTTCTTTTTAGTAGTGCGTAAAGAAACTCCCATCCGGTTATTATAAAAATTATTCTCATAATCATTGCTCAAGAATGAATTGAGTGTTCTCAATTGCGTAAGCGAATCCACATCATAAGTTTGTTTGTTGTTGCGGGCATAATTCAGGTTATGTGAATAGCTGAAATCCAGACTCCTGGTCTTCGATAACGGTTCCGAATAGGTGAACCTGATGCCGTAATTGTGGTTGCGATTCTCCTGGTCAAGGTATTGGAATAAATTTCTGGCGCCGATTACCGGAGGAACATACTGATAACTTAAATTGGTTACATCCTGTAAGGAATTGCTTTCCGAATTGCCCAGTGAAATGCTGGCCGAAAAATTCCGTCCGCGCTTTCTGAATTTGTGGTTGAACAAAACAGTAGCACTCAGGTTGGGTGCTTTAGATCTAGTGATATTGCTATTGCTGCCATCGCTGGTTTTTACACCGCCTGTTTGGTTGTAAACAAATAGGGTCTTGTTATTGGCATTGTTGCCGCTGTAATTCACGCTAGGACTTATCTTCAAATAATTGAAAGAATCGATCTGGTACTCAAAATTAAAAGTAGCCCGGTGCGAATCTCCGATGGTGAGTCCATCAAGGTCCTGGTTATTGATGAATGAACCTGTTTCATAAAAATTCTGTGATGAAGTGCTTTGCAACTGAGCCGTGTTCTTATGGCTGTATGAATAACTGCCATACACTTTAATTCTTTTACTCCACTGGTCGCTATAATTAAACCCTACTGAATTGCTGGTGGAAATACCCGAATTGCTGGACCCAAATTGACCCAGTCCGCCCCCCATCATGTTCCTTGCGCCCGACATGCCGCCCATATCGCTAACGGCACTCATGCCCGTACGCATCATGCTGGTAGCACCACGGTTTCCGCCGCCGCCAAAGTCGAACAACGAGGTATTGGTATTGTTGCTATTGGCAAAAACGGAGATCTGTTTGTTGTTGTTGAAATAATTTCCATTGAAAGATGCCTGGTAACGGTCATCCGTACCTGCACCAGCGGTCAAGCGGCCAAAGAAACCCTTGTTCTTATCCTTTTTGATCTGGATATTGATTATTTTATCGGGGTCGCCATCCTTGATACCCGATACCGTGGCCTGATCGCCATAATCATCGATCACCTGAATCTTATCAACGATATTGGCCGGAAGTTCTTTCGTAGCCGTCTTCACATCTCCGCCAAAGAAGTCTTTACCATTTACTTTTACGCGGGTAACGCTTTTTCCTTGAGCTTTTACATTGCCATCCTTATCCACTTCAATGCCCGGCATTTTTTTCAGCAGGTCTTCCACTACAGCATTTTCTTTCACCTTAAAAGAAGCGGCGTTGTATTCAACCGTATCTTCTTTTACCGTGATGGCTGCCACCTGCACCACTACTTCATCCAATAATTTTCCCCAGCTGGCCAGGGTCACCGTTCCAAGGTCAATGGACTTCTCGGCTTTACTCACCGGAACGAACTTGGCCACCGCACGGTAGCCCATATTGCGTATGGTAATGGAAAAATTAGAAGCCGGTACCACATCAAACCTGAACTGACCTTTTTCGTTGGTAAAGCTGTAACTGGTATCAGATGGGTTCGTTTTGATTACCATGCCCACCACCACTTTATCCATTGGTTTTTTGCTGGCAGAATCGATCACGGTTCCTTTTACCTGGGCGCTTGAAATAAAGGCTGAGCCCATGATTAACCCAAGTAGTATTAGTATTCTCATAAATTAATTTGGTTCAAAAGAAGAATTACGAACAATTTCGTGTAAAAATAGGAGATGGGAGGGGAATGCATTGCGTTTTTTTTATGAATGGTATAAAATTTTGATATCCTTAACATGTTTGCGTGCAAAAATTACTGGCTTATGGGAACAAGAAATCAATTCCGTAAAGTAAATTATCCATAGATTTATATTTATGAAATTCATCCTTCTTGATCTTGCGGCTGAACCCTGGTTTTCATCAGGTAAGTACATGCTATGGTTGCTGATGGCGATAGTAGCACTATTGGTTTTGACTGGAATTTTCTTTTATAGGCGAAAAAAGTGATCAATAATACTTTTCCGGCATTTCATCCATCAATTCTAATCAATGCCTTTTTACAGCTATTTTTTACTTACCCTGCTGCTCGAATTGCCGATCGTTTGCTGGTTCTTTAAGCCGCAATGGAAATATGCCCTGCTGATCGGCGGCCTGTTGAATCTGTTCTCCTGGCCGCTGTTGCATTGGTTCATCTATACAACATACCTCCCCATTTTTCTTCTGGAAATTGGCGTGGTGCTGGTAGAGGCAATTGGTTTTCGGATATTCCTTACCGGTAGTTACAAAAAAGCGCTTGGGGTATCCCTGCTGGCTAACGGATTTAGTTATGGTGTTGGATTGCTCATCAATTATCTTTGGTCATGAATAAATTGAAACTGCCTTTGCTTTGGGGATGGCTGCATGGCCTCAATGATTTCAGCGCTGGATTCATGCTTGCACATTTTGCGATCACCCATGAAAGTTCAAATAGTATCTCTTTCCTGATCTTATACGCCATCATTGGTTTTGGTGGTCAATTACCGGTGGGTTTCTGGCTCGATCATTCAAAAAATATAAGGGCTTTTTCCGTAGTGTCGATAGTACTGATCCCGGCCGCTGCATTATTATATTTGACGGCTCCTGCTCCCGGGATCCTATTGGCTGGATTTGCTGCAGCTTTCGTTCATGTAACCGGAGGGGCTGTTTGTTTACAGGCCGCACAGCATAGATCTGCACCGCTTGGATGGTTTACCGCACCCGGCGTGCTTGGTTTAACACTGGGAGGTATGCTGGCAGGTTACGGAGTCTGGCAATTGATCATTGTAGCGATCCTGGTGCTTCCTGCAGGCTGGATGATCTTGAAATCAGGGAGTCCTGACTATCCGACAGTAATAAAAAAAACTCCTGAGCTGGATAGCCATGATATATTGATGCTGCTCATGCTGTTGTTTATGTGCTTTCGTTCTTTCATTTTTGATGTCATCAATCAATTGGGCAATCATTATGAACAGGGCATCCTGATCATCGGCATCAGTGCATTTGCCGGAAAAATAATCGGAGGATATTTGGCCGATGCCATTGGATGGAAAAAATTCGTCTACATCATGCTGCCCCTGGCATTTTTACTTTTTACTTTCGGTAAAGAAAATATTTATGCATTGGCCTTTGGGATCGCCTGTCTGCAAAGTTCAGTTCCCCTTACCCTGATGCTGATGGGGCGAGCCCTACCCCTCTATCCCGCCACTGCCAGTGCATTTAGTCTGGGTACAGCCATCGCCCTCGCCGGCTTACCGTTTTTTCTGCTCAATGACCATGGTTTTCTGATCCATCCGCTTCAATTAACCGGAACGATGATCACCATATGCAGCCTCCTATTGGTTTCGGGGCTCATAGTGGTAATATGGGCGCAGAAAGCTCTGCGCTGATCACCACGGTAGTTCAATTCCAAACTGACAACTTATGCTTACCTTTGCAGCCCTGTCAATTTGGCTTTTCACGCAATTCAGCACCATATTTGACAGAATATAGAACTTGTTTAATAATTAATTCAACCATACCAAATAATTCTGAATTTTATGATCGGCACCATTTCAAAACTTTTTGGCGGAAACAAAAGTGAGAAGGATGTAAAGAAAATCGCCCCACAAGTTGAGAAGATCAACCAGTTTTTTGCGCAATACCAACCCCTGAGCAATGATGAACTGAGGAATAAGACAGCTGAATTCAAGCAACGGATCGGCACCCATCTTGCTGTCATCAATCAACAGATCGGAGATAAAAAACAGGCAGCAGAAGACCTGCCCTTGGAAGAGATCAACAGCAGGGATATCATCTATAAAGAGATCGATGAACTGAAGAAAGAAAAAGACAAGCAACTGGAAGTGGTATTACAAGAAATACTTCCCGAAGCTTTCGCCGTGGTAAAGGAAACCAGCAGAAGGTTCAAAGAAAATAGCAGCCTGGAAGTTATCGCTACAGAACTGGATCGCACCCTGGCCGTGAAGAAAGACAATATCGTCATCAATGGAGAGAAAGCGGAGTTTAAAAATACTTGGACAGCCGCTGGCGGACTGGTAACCTGGAATATGCAGCATTATGATGTGCAGCTGATCGGTGGAGCGGTGTTACATTCCGGAAAAATTTCGGAGATGGCTACCGGTGAAGGTAAAACGCTGGTGAGTACACTGCCGGCTTATCTGAATGCATTGGCTGGTGAAGGGGTGCATATCGTAACAGTGAATGATTACCTGGCTCGAAGGGATAGTGAATGGAATGGTCCGATATTCGAATTCCTGGGATTACGCGTGGATTGTATCGACAAGCACGAACCCAACAGTGACGCCCGCCGTCATGCCTATAATGCCGACATCACCTATGGTACCAATAACGAATTTGGTTTTGATTACCTCAGGGATAATATGGTGCACTCACCCGATGAAATGGTGCAACGGAAACACCATTATGCCATGGTGGATGAGGTGGATAGCGTATTGATCGATGATGCCCGTACACCACTGATCATCAGCGGACCGGTTGGTCATAGCGACAATACCCAGCAGTTCTTCGACCTGAAACCACGTATCGAAAAGCTGGTGGATGCTCAGAAAAAAGCAGTCAATCAATTCTTGATCGAAGCCAAGAAAAAGATAACGGAAGGAAATGATGATCCAAAAGACGGTGGACTGGCATTGATGCGTGCCCACCGGGGTTTGCCCAAGAACGGCGCCCTGATCAAATTTTTAAGTGAGCCCGGTATCCGCGTAAAATTGCAGAAAACGGAGAACTACTATCTGGCCGATCAGCAAAAGGAAATGCCTAAAGTGGATGCCGAACTTTTTTTCAATATTGATGAGAAAAATAATCAGGTAGACCTTACCGATCAGGGTATTCAATTGATCACCAAAAGCGGTGAGGATCCTGAATTCTTTATCATCCCCGATATCGCTACCAAACTGGCCGATATTGAAAAAAGCAGTTTGCCTGCCGAAGAAAAATTACATAAGAAAGAAGCCCTGTTGAATGAATATTCTCTGAAGGCCGACCGTATCCATACTGTGCAGCAATTGCTGAAAGCCTATACTTTATTTGATAAAGACGTGGAATATGTGGTGATGGATGAGGCGGTAAAGATCGTGGATGAACAAACCGGTCGTATCCTCGATGGAAGAAGATATTCAGATGGATTACACCAGGCCATTGAAGCGAAGGAGAATGTAAAGATCGAAGCGTCTACGCAAACATACGCTACCGTTACCTTGCAGAATTATTTCAGGATGTATCACAAACTCGCGGGTATGACGGGTACTGCGGAAACAGAAGCTGCAGAGTTGTGGAGCATTTACAAACTGGATGTGGTAACGATCCCCACCAATGTAAAAGCCATTCGTAAAGATGAACAGGACCTGGTGTTTAAAACCAAGCGTGAAAAATACAGGGCTGTTATTGAAGAAATAGACCGGTTAAGGATTGCAGGCCGACCATCCCTGGTGGGTACTACTTCTGTAGAAGTAAGTGAACTGCTTTCCCGTATGCTGAAACAAAAAAATATTCCGCATAATGTACTGAATGCAAAACAACACGCTAAAGAAGCCCAGGTAGTTGCCGAAGCCGGTTTGCCCGGTGCAGTGACCATTGCCACAAATATGGCTGGTAGGGGTACCGATATCAAACTGGGACCCGGTGTGAAAGAAGCAGGAGGCTTGGCCATCATTGGTACAGAGCGTCATGAAAGCAGAAGGGTAGACAGGCAGTTGCGTGGTCGCGCCGGACGTCAGGGAGATCCAGGAAGTACCAGTTTCTTTGTTTCACTGGAAGATGATCTGATGCGTATGTTCGGAAGCGAACGTATTGCAGGATTGATGGACAGGATGGGTTATAAAGAAGGGGAAGTGATCCAGCACAGCATGATCACCAAGTCTATCGAACGTGCCCAGAAAAAAGTAGAGGAAAATAACTTCGGCATACGGAAACGCCTGCTCGAATATGATGACGTGATGAATAAACAACGGAATGTGGTGTACAACAAACGTAACCATGCCTTGTTTGGAGAAAGATTGGCGCTGGATCTGGATAATGCATTTTATTCTGTGGCTGCCGGTCTCATCAGTTCTTTTAAAGAAGGGAATGATCACGACGGATTTAAATTGGCCGCCATTGTTAATTTTGGAATGGATAGTTCCATCACGGCCGAAGAACTCGACAAACAGGACGAGCAGGGATTGGCTGAGCGACTTTATCAGGAAGCGATTACGCAGTACCGTAAGAAAACGGATGCCATGGTACAACAGACCCTGCCGGTGATCAAGAATATCCGCCGTGAACAAGGTAATCAGATTGAAAATGTAGCCGTGCCATTTACCGATGGGAAGAAAACATTACAGGCACTTGCGAACTTGGATAAATACCTGGCCTCTGAAGGAAGGGAATTGAATAATGCACTGGAAAGGAGCATCACCCTTGCCCTGATCGATGATGCCTGGAAAGAACACCTGAGGGCGATGGACGATCTGCGCCACAGTGTACAAACGGCGGGGTATGAACAAAAAGACCCGTTGGTGATCTATAAAATTGAAGCCTTTGCTGCATTTAAGCAGATGGACGATCAGGTGAATAAAGATATCGTTAGTTTCCTTTGTCATGCCCAGATACCCATGGAACAAACCAATGCTGGTCAGATCCGTGAAGGCAGGGAAAAGAAAACTGATATGAGTAAGCTGGCCCAGCGTAAAGAAGAATATGCAAGTTCTTCCACAGGAGGCCCAGAATACATGAACCAGGAAAATGATTATATCGACCCCTCATCTCCTATAAAACAAGAACCCATCCGTGTTGAAAAAGCACCGGGCAGAAATGATCCTTGTCCTTGTGGAAGTGGCAAAAAATATAAGCAATGTCATGGTAAAGATGCTTAGTATAAATAGAAAATAATTTTACAAATGCCCGTACTTGTTACGGGCATTTTGCTGCACAAAAACTGAGTTCATTGTGCGGAAAACCATTATCTCAACAATAGCCAACAGTTATTTTCTTTCTGTGAATTGGTTATTTTCTCTTGACTTTTTTTGGGTTAAAAAATCAATGCAGGGTAATTTGGATGAACCAATCAGCCATTATGCAAACGCTTGCTTTGAATCAATTACTGATCATTGATATTGAAACGGTTTCGCAATATCCCGGATTTGAATCCATGGATGATTCCTGGAAGCAACTTTGGCAGGAAAAAGTGATGAAGATCTTACCAGCAGGGGTCTCTGCCGCGGAATTCTATCTTCAGCGGGCAGGGGTTATGGCTGAGTTCGCCAAGATCATTTGCATCAGTGTTGGATGGTTAAAACAGGATGAATCAGGAGTGAATATGTTTTTACGATCTTTTTTCGGCAATGATGAGCATGAGTTGTTGTCAAAATTCATTGTTGCCATGAATGAGCGCAATGAAGGGCTCAATGATTGGTGTTTTGTGGGACATAATATCAAAGAGTTTGATATTCCTTTTATTTGCCGGCGCTTGCTCGTGCATGGTTTACCCATTCCAAATTATCTTGATTTTCAGAATAAAAAACCCTGGGAAACCAATCTCATCGATACCTTCCAATACTGGCGTTTCGGTGATTATAAAAATTATACTTCATTGAAATTACTATCGGCAGTGCTACAGGTGCCTTCTTCCAAAGAGGATATAGACGGAAGTATGGTGGGAGCGCTTTATTGGGCAAGCGATCCCGTTGAGCAGCAAAATAATGTACATCGGATTGTTGCTTATTGTCAGCAGGATGTGGTAGCTACCGGAAATATCCTGTTGCGGTTTAAGGGTATGCCCTTGCTGAAACAAGCGCAAATATTCAGCAATGAATAAAATTTTAATTGCAATGGATCATTGCGCTTAAATGGTGGACGGTAAGGTAAATAGTCCCCAAAGTTTAGCCGGCTTTTGCTCGAAAGTATATGGGGCACCCGGATTGAACAGTTCGTGCAGCAGTGCGCCCAACCTCAATCCAGCTTTTACCAGTTGCATTTTGATCACCTGGGCATTGTGATCAATATAAGTTGCATCCAGGTTATTGTTATTGAACAGATATACGGTATCCAGTAAACTTCGTGATTGATACATCCACTTTAGTACATCAATTTTTTCTATGGCGGCTGTTTCGTCCTTGCTTAATGTGGAATAATACTGAAGGCAGGAATCCAAGTTGATATTTTTATATTCGAGGATTTGAGAATCCCAGATGCTATGCAAATTTCCAGAAACAACATTAGAAGTCACAATTACAGTATTCCCTCCTTTATCCACTGCATACCCTGTGTGCAAGGGTTGGTGCAGATCACCCACTAAATGAAAGAGCAACAATAAATCTCTTCTTACGTCTTTATGTTTAATGGTTTTGTATTGCCTCAATTCCAGAATAGCTGAATGTATAATGGTAAGGATATTTTTTTCTGCAGTAGGTTTATACACTTCACCTTTGTCAATATCGAGGTAATGCCAACTTCTCATATAATCAAAATAGCTATTCGACTTACTATCATCCATCCAGTTCGCCGCTTCTTCAATGGTCATGTTGCCTAAAAATTCTTTCACCATTTTTTTGGTTGAATCATCCAAAAAATGGAAGGCGATCTCTGCCACAAGTCCATGTCCTTTATTGCCCCAGGCATTCGAATGCATAGGAATGGTCAATAGCATTGAACCCAGTATAAAACTTAGCAGAATTTTTTTCATGTAGTTATTTGATTACAGTTCTAAGATTTGACAAAGCTAATTATTTAAATGCAACGTGAAGCTCATTGATATTAATATAATAAGCACGGGTTCAACATATACCCTACTTATGATATACGGATAGGGTTGTCTTTTTTTGGTAATTATTTGTTCATATTAATTTTATGCAATTAATAATAAATAAGATAACTTGCACCGCTTATTTAACCAGCTACTTATGTTTCAAATAAAACCAAAACTGCTTGCTGCTGCAGTTATGCTAATTTTTTCATCCCCGGCATTTTCGCAGATTAAAGAAAAACCAGTGATTGATACTACCATCACCGAAGAGGCGAAGGAAAGTTCATTGGATAATATTCCGGTGGTTTCTCTCGATGACAATGACGGTCAGGATGGCAGTGCTCAGAATATATCCGGACAACTTAATGCGGGTAAAAATCCGTTTTATGACGCAGCCAACTTCCATTTTGGTGCAGTCCGATTCCGCATCCGTGGATATGATGCTGATCTTACCAGCACTTTCATGAACGGAGCACCCATGGAAAACCTTGACAACGGGTTTACGCCTTATGGCTTGTGGGGCGGGTTGAATGATGTGTTGCGGAGCAGGGAATCATCTTTGGGTATGCAATCACTGAAATATGGTTTCGGTAACCTGGGTGGTGCTACCAATATGGATACCCGGGCTTTCAGACAATACAAACAAACCAAGATCAGTTACTCCTTATCCAACCGAAATTATGTTCACCGGATAATGCTAACCCATTCAACCGGAATGATGAAAAATGGCTGGGCCTTTTCATTTTCTGGCTCTCGCAGATGGGCCGATCAGGGCTTTACTGACGGTACTTATTATGATGGGTGGTCTTTTTTCACAGCCATCGATAAACGCATCAATGCCCGTCACCTGCTATCCTTTGTAGCATTTGCCACGCCAACTGAAAACGGACGGCAAGGGGCTTCTACTAAGGAAATGACTGAGATTGCAGGGACTAATTTTTATAATCCTTATTGGGGTTACCAGAATGGTAAAAAAAGAAACGCAAGTGTGGCCAAAACATTTCAGCCAATGGGAATACTTACCCACGACTGGAAAATTACTCCCAAAACTTCTTTGTTGACCGCCGCTTCTTATATGTTCGGTAATAGGAGTACAACAGGTTTAGATTGGTACAATGCACCAGATCCAAGGCCCGATTATTATCGCTATCTACCCAGCTATCAGGATGAAGCAGTATATGCCCAACAGATCCTGGACGCTATGAAGAATAATGTAAATCTGCGCCAGATCAATTGGGATGCCTTATACAATGCCAACTATACCAATACACAAACCATTCATGATGTGAATGGCATCACTGATAATAATGTAACCGGAAAACGTTCTATCTATATCGTTGAAGAAAGGGTTATCCATACCAATAAGTTCAACCTGAATACTACGATGAACACTTCGATCAATTCGCATATTGATTTCACGGCCGGACTTACCTACGAAAATCAACAGAACAATTATTATAAAAAAGTAAATGACCTCTTGGGTGGTGCTTTTTATGTAGATAAGAATCAGTTTGCCGAAAGGGACTATGGATCCAATTCAAGCGCTACACAAAATGACATGAACAATCCCAACCGTATCCTGGGTGTGGGCGATAAGTTTGGCTACAACTATAATATCAATATTCAAAAAGCAGCCGCATGGGCTCAGGCAGTTGTTAAATTCAGCAAACTGAATTTCTTCTTTAGTGCCGAGCATACCTACACGCAATTTTATAGAACAGGATATACCCGCAATGGTCTTTACCCTGATAACTCGTATGGTAATTCAACCAGACATAATTTTTATGATTATTCCGTAAAAACGGGAGCGTCGTATAAATTGAAAAGCGGAAATTATTTCTTTGTGAATGGCGCTTATATTACCAAGGCGCCTTTCTTTGAAAATGCTTACCTATCACCGAGAACCAGGGATTTTGTACAGAATAACCTGCGCTCAGAAAATATTGCTTCGGTTGAAGCCGGGTATGTACTCAACTCACCCAATCTGCGTTTCAGGGCAACTGGTTATTATACACAGTTCAGAAATCAAATGGATGTGATCTCTGCCTATTCAGATGTGTACAGAACTTTTGTGAACTATGCGCTGAGCAATATCGGAAAAACACATGCCGGTATTGAACTGGGTGCCGATGTGAAATTATACAAGGGCTTAAGTCTGAATGCCGCTGCCGCCATCGGCCGTTATTATTATGATACCCGCCAAAATGTAGTGGTGACTTCAGATAATAACTCAATAGCATTTGCTTCAAATAGCCCGATCATCTACTCTAAAAATTTCCGGGTAGCTACCCCGCAGGAAGCCTATACCATCGGATTGAACTACCGTTCGCCTAAATATTGGTTCGTGAATGTGAACTTCAATTATTTCAACCAAATGTGGCTCGGGTTTGATCCGTTGAGAAGAACTTATGCCGCAGTAGATGGTGTTGACCCTGCTTCCAAAGAATGGCGCAAGATCATTGACCAAACACAACTGGATGCTCAATATACCGTAGATGCATTTGCTGGATTTTCATGGCTTATGAATAAAAGGTTTAAATCATTGAAGAAAAGAACCTTCATGACATTCAGCCTAGGAGTAAACAACTTGCTGAACAATACCAAGATTGTAAGTGGTGGATTTGAACAAATGCGTTTCGATTATCAACATCTTAATCTTGATAAATTTCCACCTAAATTATTTTATGCTTACGGCTTGAATTATTCAGCCAATATCGGACTCAGGTTTTAATTGAAATAAATAAAAAACGATTTAAATAAATACAACATGAAAAAGTTTTTAAAACTTTCTTTTACCGCGGTGATCGCCATCCTTGCTGTAACCTCTATCAGTTCTTGTAAAAAGAATTTTGATGAACCACCAGCTTATATCGATCCAAACATGGTGGCCAACACCAGCATCAAGGCCTTGAAAGCCCTGCATACTTCTGGTGGATTTGAAGCCATCTCAGGTGATGTAATCATTTCTGGAACGGTTGTGGCCGATGACAAGAGTGGAAATTTTTACAAAGAACTCTATATCCAGGATGCCAGCGGAGCTGTAGCCATTGCACTGGATGGTACAAATTTGTATACTGCCTATCCTATCGGACGTAAGTTATACATCAAGTGTAAGGGACTTTATCTGAGTGATTACGGTGGTATGATCCAGATCGGGGTGATCGACCGTAGTGTACCTGGCAATTCTACCCTCGCAGGTATTCCATCATCACTGTTTGATACCTATGTAGTGAAAGGAAGTTCCAATAATCCGGTTACGCCGCGTGTTGTTACACAATCACAATTAACCACCAATATTCAGGATACCTTGTTGGGTACACTGATCCAGTTGAACGGATATCAATTTTCAACCAGCGACCTGAATGGAACATATGCTGATACTTCAGCCGCTAAGAATTCAATCAACCTGAATCTTAAAGATTGTAGTGCTAATGCAATTATTTTAAGGAGTAGTGGTTATGCTAATTTCGCCGGAATGCATCCTGCACAGGGCAAGGGCAATATCACTGCCATTTATACCATCTTTAATTCAACCAAGCAATTGATCATCCGCGATACCAGTGATGTACAATTCTACGGACAACGCTGCAATCTTTTTGAAGAAGATTTTAGTTCACTGGTAACGGCTAATAACAATACTGTTTTCAATTTCCCCGGTTGGAAGAATATCGGTGAAGTAGGGGGCGTAACATTTTCAAATGGAGTATTTGGTGCTTCAGGAAAAGTGGTGAAAGTTTCTGGATTTGGGTCAGGACAAAACGTGGTGACCAGCTGGCTGATCACTCCGCCAATTGCACTGCCTGCAGGTTCTACTCCTAAATTATCATTTACCACATCAGATGCATTTGATAACGGCGCTACACTGAAAGCATTTATTTCAACCAATTATAATGGGGGAGCAACTCCATCAACAGCTACCTGGATACAATTGCCGGCCAGCATTAGCAGTGGACATACCACCAGCACATTTGGTCCGTTCATGTCATCAGGCTTGTTGAGTTTGTCGGCTTATGCCGGACAAACCGTGTATATCGCATGGCGTTATGATGGAGCTGATCCAACAGGAACAGCAAGTGATAAGACAACGACAATTGAAGTAGACGATATAGCTGTATCAAGACAATAATTTATTAAATGAGTTTAGTTTCCATATAATACCATTAAGAGCCGTCTTCTGCTGATGGCTCTTAATGCATATCCGGAATTCAACCGGCCAAAAAGATATCTTTAAATTCTTGTTATGAAAAAATTATTTGCCATATTATTGTTCTCAGTATTTTGCTTTACCTCTAAGGGGCAGGTGGTCATTAGCCAAGCTTATGGGGGCGGTGGAAATGCAGGATCAACCTACACGAATGATTTTGTAGAGTTGTTCAATGCCTCTGCATCACCCGTTAGCCTTAATGGTTGGTCTATACAATATAATAGTGCTACAAGTACTACTACAACCTGGCAGATGACTTTGTTGCCCAATGTAGTGCTGCAGCCAGGACAATATTTTTTGGTGCAGGAAGCACAGGGAGCAGGAGGTACAACAGCTTTGCCTACACCTGACGTAATTGGTGTAATAGCCATGAGTGGAACAGCAGGTAAAGTTGCTTTGGTCAATGGAGTTACAGCATTTGCAATATCTTGTCCAACAGCAGGCGTAATTGATTTTGTAGGTTATGGAACTACCGCCAATTGTTTTGAAGGTGCCGGTCCAACACCAGCTCCTAGCAATACAGTTGGAGTGTTAAGACTTGCAAATGGTTGTACCGACAATAATTCCAATAACACAGATTTTGTTACGGGGGCACCCACACCAAGGAATACTGCTACTACTTTGAATCCTTGCGGTGGCGGTTCACCAACATTATCAGCAACAGCGCTTACTGCTTTTGGTAATATTTGTACCAATACAGTAGCAGGTCCAAACTCATTCACCATTACCGGCACTACCTTAACTACAGCCAATGTTACCGTGGGTGCATTATCCGGATTTACTTATGCTACTACCGCTGGGGGAACTTATACAACTTCATTAAGTCTTACCCAACCCGGCGGTGCCTTTTCACAACAAATATTTGTAAAATTCAGTCCGGTTGCGGTTCAATCGTATAGCGGCAATATCCCTGTTGGCGGTGGCGGAGCAACTTCCATCAATGTGGCAGCATCCGGGGCCGGTGTAAATACCATACCATCACTCACCACGGGAGCAGCAAGTAGCATCACGGCTTCTTCAGCTACCTTGGCTGGAACCATCAGTGCAATAGGTTGTACAGCGGTAACAGCTTATGGTGTGGAATATAGCACAACGAACGGTTTTGCAAATGGTTCTGGAACGCCAGTGGCTGCTTCAAATCTCGCTGCAGGTATTTTCTCTTCTAATGTTGGAGGGTTAGCAGCCAGTACCATCTACTATTACCATGCCTATGCTACCAATGGTGGCGGTACAGGATATGGTACACAGCAAACCTTTACTACCTCAGCTCCGATACCGGCATTATCGGCTACAACACTTACTGCTTTCGGTAACGTATGTACGAATACAACAGCTGGTCCTAATTCATTTACCATTACCGGTACCAATTTAACCGTGGCAAATATTGCAGTAGGCCCATTATCCGGATTTACTTTCTCTACTACCGCGGGTGGTAGCTATACGGCATCATTGAACTTAACACAGGCAGGAGGTGCATATTCACAACAGCTGTTTGTTAATTTCAATCCTATTGCAGTACAATCATATAGCGGAAATATTTTGATCAGTGGCGGAGGTGCTCCGGTATCAGTGAACGTTGCGGCATCAGGTGCAGGGGTGAATACCATTCCTTCTCTTACCACAGGTGCTGCCAGTGCCATTACTACTACATCGGCAACCCTTGCAGGATCCATTACTTCAACAGGATGTACAGCCATTACGGCTTACGGAATTGAATATAGCACTACCCCGGGTTTTGCCAATGGAACAGGAACGCCAGTTGCTTCATCTAATTTAAGTGGCGGAAATTTTTCATCTGATCTTATTGGACTTACCCCGAATACTACTTATTATTATCATGCATACGCTACCAATACTGGTGGAACAGGATATGGGTCAGAACAATTTTTTACGACCCAGGCACTTACCCCAACCTTGTCGGCCACCGGCTTAACCGCTTTTGGCAGCATATGTACCAATACTACTGCGGGTCCGAATTCATTTACCATTAATGGATCCGCACTCACCAATGCGGATGTATTAGTAGCTACCCTTGCAGGATTTACTTATTCAACCACCGCAGGGGGTGCATATTCCAATACATTAACCCTGGCTCAGGGTGGCGGAACTTTTGCTCAACAGATTTTTGTAAAATTCAATCCAACCGCTGTACAATCGTACAATGGAAATATCGTGATCAGTGGTGGCGGAGCACCGGCATCTGCAAATGTAGCAGCATCTGGTGCGGGTATCAACACAGCCCCTTCTGTTACAACAGGAGCAGCTAGTGCCATTACTTCCATCTCAGCAACCACTGCCGGATCGATACCTGCTAATGGTTGTACAGCCATTACTGCCTATGGAATTGAATACAGCACTACCAATGGGTTTCCAAATGGAACCGGAACTGCAGTTGCATCTGCTAACCTGGGTGGCGGTAATTTCACCAGTGCATTAACCGGCCTAATACCTACTACAACTTACTATTATCATGCCTATGCTACTAATGGCGGCGGTACAAGCTATGGGGCTCAACAATCTTTTGTTACGGCCACTCCGGTAATTAGTTCTTCTGCACTTGCAGCTTTCGGTAATGTGTGTACGAATATTACAGCCGGTCCAAATTCAATTACGCTTACCGGTACTAATTTAACGGCAGCCAATATTACTATTGGGCCATTAGCGGGGTTTACTTTCTCTACCACAGCAGGTGGAACCTATACAGCATCATTGAACTTGACACAGCCCAGTGGGGCTTATAGTCAGGCCATTTATGTTGATTTTACACCAGTGGCTGTGCAATCATATAGTGGAAATATCCCCGTAAGCGGTGGAGGTGCTGTAGCAATTTCAGTAGCAGTTACAGCTGCGGGCATCAACACTGCCGCTACCGTAAATACTGGCGCTGCCAGTGCCATTACTCAAATATCTGCAACCGCAGCCGGAAGCATTCCAGCCATCGGCTGTACGGCAATTTCTGCATACGGAATTGATTTTAGTACTACCAATGGTTTCCCTGCCGGTACAGGAACAAGGGTGGCATCATCCAACCTGACTGGCGGCAATTTCAGTTCGGCTTTGACCGGACTGGCACCAAGTACAACCTATTATTATAAAGCATTTGCTACCAATGCGGGTGGAACCAGCTATGGTACTCAGCAATCCTTTGTAACAGCAGATCCTGTGTTAGCGGCATCTGTACTTACTGGCTTTACTACAACCTGTATCAACAGCACTGTGGGGCCTAATTCATTTGTGATCAGCAGTACCGCGCTCACCACCGCCAATATCAATATTGGAGCATTGAATGGTTATAGTTTCTCAACCACCGCAGCTGGCGTTTATACTTCAACGTTAAGTTTAACACAACCCGGCGGACCATACACACAAACCATCTATGTGAAATTTACACCGGTGGCTGTTCAAAGCTATACGGGTAATATTTCTATCACCGGGGGAGGCGCTCCTGCTACAGTGCTGGTATTTGCTACCGGTGCAGGCATCAATACAGCGGCCTCGGTTACAACCGGTTCTGCTACGGTGCTTTCAGCCAACGCGGCTACCCTGAATGGAGCGATCACTGCCAACGGATGCAGCACGGTAACTGTTTATGGAATTGAATACAGTGGCATCAGCGGATTTGTTAATGGTACCGGTACCAAAATACCTGGTGCTAATTTCAATGCTGGAAATTTCTCTGCTTCTTTATCAGGATTGGTGCAAGGATCTACTTATTATTACAAGGCTTATGCAGTGAATAACGGAGGTATTGCTTATGGTGCCCAGGCATCATTTACCACCAATTCCATTCCTGATGGTTTGATCATTTATTCCAACCCGTTATCAAAGGGTGGGTTGGTTCACTTTAGTTTAAATGGAATTAAACCCGGTCATTATGCTGCCAGATTATTCAACAGCAACGGCCAATTGGTATTCCAGAAAGATATGATCATTGCCGTGAATTTCATCGATGATCAATTCATCCTGCCCGCTATTTTAGGAACCGGCGTTTACAGCTTCCAGATCGCCAGTCCGGAATACAGAAAGGAAAAAACCATCATGATCTGGTAAAAGATATAATAGTCTAAAGCAGGCCCTCCATTGGAGGGCTTTTGCTTTTAAATGGGTTCCAATTTGACCGGAGTGTAAGGATTTTATTGAAAAAAATACATAATACGTGCCAAGCTGACAGCAAATACAGGTTGGTACTTGGTTTGATAGTACTTAGAAAAATTAGTTTTTATGCCAAAAGGAAATATCAGGGTTCAAACGGAGAACATATTCCCCATCATTAAGAAATTCTTATATAGCGAGCACGATATTTTTATTCGTGAGCTGGTGAGTAATGCAGTTGATGCTACCCAAAAATTGAAGACCTTATCCTCCATCGGTGAGGCCAAAGGAGAACTGGGTGAACTCAAGATCGATATAAAACTGGATGCGGAGAAAAAAACGCTTACTATTTCCGATAGGGGAATTGGTATGAGTGCTGATGAAGTTGACAAATACCTGAACCAGGTAGCCTTTAGCGGCGCTGAAGAATTTCTGGAGAAATATAAAGGGCAGAACGAAGCAAATATCATCGGGCATTTCGGACTTGGATTCTACAGTTCATTTATGGTGGCCCAGCAGGTAGAAGTGATCACCAAGAGCTTTAAAGAAGGCGCAGAGGCAGTAAGATGGGAATGTGATGGATCACCTGAATATACTTTAGAGTCTGCTGAAAAGGAGCATCGCGGAACAGATATCATACTTCACTTGAATGAGGATAGTCTTGAATTTCTGGAGGCCAGCCGGATCAATACTGTGCTAGAGAAATTTTGCAGATTCCTTCCTGTGCCCATCTTTTTTGAAGACAAACAGATCAATAATATTGCTCCGGCCTGGACCAAGAAGCCATCATCTCTAACGGCTGAAGATTACCAGAATTTTTATAAGGAATTATATCCCTTTAGTGAGCCACCGCTGTTTTGGATCCATCTGAATGTAGATTATCCGTTCAGTTTGACGGGTATATTATACTTCCCCAAAATAAAACAGAGCTATGAAATTCAAAAAGATAAAATTCAGCTGTACAGCAACCAGGTTTTTGTAACCGATGAGGTAAAAGATATTGTGCCTGAATTTTTGATGCTGCTGCACGGGGTTATTGATAGTCCAGATATCCCGTTGAATGTGAGCAGAAGCTATTTGCAGGGAGATCCCAATGTAAAAAAAATCAATGCGCATATCTCAAAAAAAGTTGCCGATAAATTGGAAGAGATTTTTAATTCCGATCGCAAATCTTTTGAAGAAAAATGGGAAAGCCTTGGGTTATTTGTCAAGTATGGTATGATGACCGATGATAAATTTCTGGAGAAGGCCAATAAATTCCTGGTACTGGAAAATACCGCCGGAAAATTTCAAACCATTGATGAATATAAGAACGCAACTTCAGCCCTTCAGGTAAACAAGGAAGACAAACATGTTGTGCTGTATACTACCGATCCGATACAACAGGATGCCTATATCAATCAGGCTGTGGCCAAAGGATATGAAGTGGTGAAATTAGAAACCATTATCGATAACGGTTTCATCAACCAGATGGAAATGAAATGGGAAAAGATCCATTTCACGCGTGTGGATAGTGAAATTGCTGATAGCCTGATCGATAAACAGGAGTCTGTGGATACGGTGTTAAGCGAAGATGAGGTAGCCAAACTTAAGGAGCTGTTTAGCTTTCCGGTGCCCGATCTACAAGTAACGGTTGAGGTAAAAGGATTAAGCGCTGATGCGCCACCGGTAGTAGCTACCCGGCCTGAGTTTATGCGACGGATGAAGGATATGGCAGCGATGCAAGGCGGCATGGGTGCTTTTTATGCGCAAATGCCCGATGAGGTTACCCTTACCGTCAATGGCAATCATCCTGTATTTGGCGGGATCTTGAAAGAAGCCGAAAAGCCTCGTCAGGAAAAGGCCGTACACAACCTGGCCGATCTGGCGCTTTTGTCGCAGGGCTTATTGAAAGGAACTTCCTTAACCGATTTTATCAATAGAACAGTTGAACTGATGTCTTAACCGAAGTTTAATAGAAGTGGTCAAGGTTTTATGAGCATGGAAACTTCCAGGTATTCCATTGTTTTGCCATGGTAAAATTCTTTGAAGCCTGCTTTTTCAAATAATGATTTGTGGAGTGGATTAACATATATGATCACCAATGGTCTGGGAGTGTTTTTTAAACTGTTGCGAATGTTCATAACCACCCCACTCATGATGATCTCATCAAAAGGGTTGAACAGGAAAATGCAATCGGCTGTATCGGGGACCTCATAATAGAAAGCATCATTGTTAATTACTGCAAATTCAGCGGCAGGCAAGTTCAATTTCGTATTTGCGCAATTCAGCTTCGCGGCATCACAAAATTCTTTCGAGAAATCAATTCCGGTTAATTTTTTAAAACCAAAATGGGCTGCCACGCATAGTGCGCGGCCCTTTCCGCATCCGATATCAATAAAATGTGATTGAATAGACGGGTATATCTGCTTAAGTTTTGCTAAGCTTTTTTCTAACACCATATAAGACACCGGCATATAAATGGTGGCATGCAGGGTATCGATACCCATGGCCTCCAGTTTTTTCAGTTCATCTGCACCTGTAGTGTGAATGCCATATTTTTTTTCACCCCTGATCTCATCTTTGATCATGAACCACGCGATGCGCACATTCCAATTGAAGGCGATGTAAAAGAAATATTGTATAAAGGGTATCGGGTTCATGATTCGGAGGGTCGGATATCAATGATTTTTAATTGCAGCGAAGTTTTTCCCTGCCATTCATTTTCGTCGATGGTAAATACAATGTCAACGGGTTTTTGCGGTTGCAGCAGTTGAAATTTATCATGCATATTAAAGCCAATACCTGTTAAGCTATGGTTTCCTTGTTTCAACACAAACCGGATATGCAGTTCCTTAACGATCTTAGAATATCCAGTGTCCTTTACTTTTTTGGCAATGAACACGGGGCGCATATTTTCGGGGCCAAAGGGTTCCATCTGGCAGATGATCTGGTAGACGGAGTTGCTGATGCTGGCAAAATCGATTTCGGCATCAATGTTGATCACCGGGATCAGTAATTGTTCATCGATGCTATTGGCTACTACCGATTCAAATTTTGCGGAAAACGCATCCAGCTGCTCGGGAGCCAATGAAAGTCCTGCCGCAGCGAAATGCCCTCCATATCCCAATAAATATTCGCGGCAGGCATGGATGGCTTCGTATAAGTTGAAACCGGGAACACTTCTGGCGCTGCCTGCCAGTATATCTCCACTGCGTGTAAGCACTACCGTGGGTCTGTAATAATTTTCTGTTAGTCGGCTAGCCACAATGCCCACCACTCCTTTATGCCAGTGTTCTTTGCATAAAACAGTCGTCTTTCTGTTGATCATCACCGGGTCCGATTGGATGAGTTCAAGTGCCTCTGCGGTGATGCTGCTGTCGGCTTCTTTGCGGTCGGTATTATCGCTGTGCAGCATAGCCGCAAATTCCATGGCTTTTTGTTCATCAGGCTCAATGAATAATTGAACGGCCTTTCTGGCATCGTCCATTCTGCCTGCAGCATTTACCCTTGGGGCTATAACAAATACCACATTGGTAATCGTTAATGTATGGGTGATGCCACCCAGTTTGATCAGGGCCTTGATGCCGGGGTTGGGTGCCGAGTTGATCTTTTCCATTCCATACCAGGCCAGGATCCTATTCTCGCCGGTCATGGGTACAATATCGGCTGCAATGGCCGTAGCAACCAGATCGAGGTAACATAGGTAATGACTTTCTTCAATGCTGAAATGAGTGGCCAGGGCGGTGATCAGTTTAAAACCTACACCGCATCCACAGAGTTCTTTATAAGGGTAAGGGCAATCCGGTTGTTTGGGATTTAAAATGGCATAAGCATCCGGAAGTTCATGATCGGGTAGGTGATGGTCGCATATAATAAAATCGATTCCGATTGTTTTTGCATAGGCGATCAGTTCCACCGATTTTATGCCACAGTCGAGCGAGATGATCAAACTGAATCCATTTTCTTTTGCAAAGTCGATCCCCATCTTGCTTACTCCATATCCTTCGCGGTAGCGATGCGGAATGTAGAAATCAAGTTTTTCTGGATCGTATAGTTTGCAAAGGAATTGGTACATACAGGCTACAGATGTTGTGCCGTCTACATCGTAATCACCAAATACCAATATTTTTTCTGTTTGTTCGAAAGCCTGCACAATTCGGTTTACGGCTTTGTCCATGTCTTTCATGAGCCAGGGATCGTGCAGTTGACTGAGTTGTGGCCTGAAATATTGTTTTGCTTTATCGAAGGTGTTGATGCCTCGTTGTACCAGCATGCGGCATAGGGTGGGATTGATGTTCAGGGAAGCAGATAGTTGCTGTACTTGAGTTTCATCCGCCGTTAATATGTTCCAGCGTTTAATCATGTATGTTAGTACTTTCGGTCGGTCGTGTATCTTACCAGGTCTTCCAGGGCTTTTCGTACTTCTCCATCCGGAAATTCGTACAGGATCTCCATCGCTTCATCCCGGTATTGGTTCATCATTACGGTAGCGTAGGCGATCCCTCCGGCTTCCACAACGGTATCGATTACCTGCTTAACTTTTTCCGGATCACGATTCTGGTTTTTGATGATATAAATTAACGACCTTCTTTTCGCAGCATCAACTTTATTCAGCGTGAAAATCAACGGCAGGGTAAGTTTTTTTTCTTTGATATCATTTCCGGTCGGCTTTCCAATGTCCTCTTTTCCATAATCAAAAAGGTCATCTTTAATCTGGAAGGCAATACCAACTTTCTCTCCAAACATTTTCATCCTGTTGGTGATATGAGGGTCTTTACTGGTACTATAGGCACCTGCTGCGCAGGCAGAGGAGAGTAGTGAAGCTGTTTTGTTCCGGATGATCTCAAAATAAATATCCTCTTTCAGGTTCAGCGTTCTGGATTTTTCAATTTGAAGCAACTCGCCTTCACTCATTTGTTTCACAGCTTCTGATAACAAACGCAGGTGTTCGAAATCATCATGGGAGGTGGACAATAAAAGTCCTTTCGATAACAGATAATCCCCCACCAATACGGCTATTTTATTTTTCCAAATGGCATTGATCGAAAAGAAGCCTCTTCTTTCCAACGACTCATCCACCACATCATCATGCACTAGGGTGGCCGTATGCAACAATTCTACCAGGGCAGCGGCACGGTAGGTACTTTCATTGATCTCTCCCTGCAGTTTGGCGCTTAAAAAAACAAACATGGGCCTCATCTGCTTTCCCTTCCGCTTGATGATATACTTCATGATCCGGTCGAGCAGCATGGTCTGGCTTTTCACTGATTCAGCGAACTTTTTTTCAAAAGTCAGCAATTCAGGCCCTATTACATTGTTGATAAATTTCATGTATAAAAAAGAAGCAAGTTAATGCAGTATGATAGCTTGTCAAAGTAAAAGAATTGCCTGCATATATCCATCATATTGTTGAAAAATGGATCGGAGTACTACTCGGAAAAAAACATTTGAGTCCGATAATACTGAATACTGTTTAGGATTCTGTCGGAATTTGACGATAAATTAATTTGCATATTACTCAATATTTAGATACTTTTGTTCATCATTACGTACTAACACATTTAATAATATTATAATTTCTGCATTATGATAACTAAAAAACATAGCCTGCTTATTGGGATATTGTTATTGATCTCTTCGGTCAGTTTCGGACAGGTTGGAGGCGCCGGAAGTGTCTACGATTCTTCTGTTATTCCTGCTAAAAGGATGCCTCAGCAAACTGAATTCTGGAACAGTACCTATAATTTCCCTGCTAAGCCCCGTAATATGTGGGAAGTGGGAATTTCCGCCGGTAACTTTTCAGTGAGTGGCGACGTAACCGCGAAATTGCCCACCCTTGGTTTTGAAGCCCATGTACGCAAAGCTTTCGGATATATATTTTCACTGCGTTTGCAATACTTGAACGGTACTGGAAAAGGAATGGCTTATAGTGCTTCATCAAATTATTATCATAATCCGGCATGGAATACAAATTTACCGGCGGGGAAAGGATATTTCGGATTGGTTAGAACTCCAGGCGGCCAAATGATTTATTCTGATGGTATAACTAGCCGGGCCACCGGCGATGTAGTTTACTACAATTATAAAACCAAGGTTCATGATCTTGGGTTGCAGGGAATTTTTACGCTTAACAATGTACGTTTCCATAAAGCCAAAACCGGTATCGTTGTTTATGGTGGTGTTGGCGCGGGTGTAAGTTTGTACCATACCATGGTAAATGCACTTGATGCAAGCGGAAATAATTATGCAAGTTTATTTAATTCGATCAATATCAGTGGCTATAAGAATAGGAAAGATATCCTGAAACAGCTTAAATCAGGTATGGACAAGACTTACGAAACCGAAGCTGATAATCAGGGAGAACGCCGGCCAAAAATTGGTAAGTTTACTTTGAAACCTTCTGGTACTGTATTGGTAGGTGTTGGCATTAAATTATCGAAAAGAATTAATCTGGCTATTGAAGATCGTTGGACTTTCATAAAGGATGATTTATTGGATGGTCAGCGCTGGCAGGAACATCCTGATGGCGACGCCGTTCTTACCCGCGATTTTGACTCTTACAACTATGGTTCAATCGGTTTGAATATTAACCTGGGTGGTAAATCAGTTGAGCCGCTTTGGTGGTTGAATCCATTGGATTATGCTTACGATGAACTGAAAAATCACCGCAACGTGGTTATTCCAAAATCAAATTGTCCTGATGCCGATGGTGATGGTGTTTGTGATCACCTTGACAGGGAACCCAATACGCCAGCCGGTTGTCCGGTTGATACACATGGTGTAACCAGGGATACGGATGGTGATGGTGTACCGGATTGTAAAGACAAACAATTGATCACGCCAACCGAATGTCAGCCTGTTGATGCTGATGGCGTAGGCAAATGCCCTGATCCTGAATGCTGCACTAAAAAAACAGTTGCTTGTCCTTGCGATTATCCAAGCCTTAGCTTTGGTAATACTGCAGAAGAGTTAACTGCTGATAATAAGATGATGCTGGCTACTGTTGCTTCAAAAATGAAAACCAGTGCCGATTGTAAGATCATCATCAACGGACATCCTGAAACTTCTAAAAAATCACAGGCACTTTGTCAGAAAAGGGTAGAACTGATCAAGCGCTACCTCACAGAAAAAGAAGGTATCAGTTCCGACAGGATCAGCACCAATTGTGATATTACCCCTGGTGCCGATAAGAATACCATTGATGTGAAGTGTAACTAAATTTGATAATATTTATCATATCAAAGCCTCCTTTTAGGAGGCTTTTTTTATGTGTATTTCAGCTTCCTGACTGGATTTATCCGTTTCAGTGCTTTTTTGAGTAAATGATTGAGTGGTAAAACTAGGGGTATTCTGGGTTTAAAGACATTATTTCCCCTTGTCCTGAAACCGCCCATATTTTGGGTTAAACAGCCCGAAAATGCTCTTTATCAAATCCTTAACGCCTGTTTTTTGGCAATTTGTTGAATTACCGCCATTTTTGAGTTAATTACACTAATTTTGCAGTCCTTTATGAGATCACTGAAAGTTTCCATTGCGGCAATTATTTGTATCCTGTTGGTTAGCTCATGCAATAAATACTCATCCGTACTGAAAAGTAAGGATAACGAGTATAAGCTGAAAATGGCCGACCAGTATTTTGCCAATAAAAAATACAAGGCAGCCCAGGAATTATACGAAATGTTGTTTCCGGTATTGAAGGGTACAGCTAAGTATGAGGAGATCTACTACAAGGATGCGCTCTGTTATTATCATTTGAAGATGTACCGTGAGGCAGAAAGTTATTTTAAAGGATTCCTGGAAGTATTCCCGAATAGTACCAGGGCCGAAGAAGTAGATTATCTTCATGCATATTCTTTTTATAAGCAATCGCCTAAACTGGAATTGGAGCAGGTGAATACTACAAAGGCCATGGGTATGATGCAGACATACATCAATACTCATCCGGGTTCGGTGCGCATAAAAGAGGCTACTGAGATCATTGATCAATGCAGGGTAAAATTGGAGCAGAAAGACTACAGGGCCGCTGAATTATATTATAACCTTGGTCAGTATAGGGCTGCAGCGATTGCTTTTACAGCACTTGGCAATAGTTATCCCGAGTCGGTTAAAGGAGAAGATTATAAATTAAAGATTGTAAAATCATACTACCGGTTTGCTAAAATGAGTATTCCGGAAAAGCAGATCGAACGATATGAAAAAGTGATCAGCGAATATGAAGATTTTGTTGACCGTTATCCGGAAAGCAAACTTCTCAAAGACGCTTTGGAATATAAGAACTTAAGTGAAAACAACATTAAAGACATAAAAAATGAGCAAACTCAGACGTCAGCTAAGCGCTAATACCAGTAATGTGGTGGAGCCTAAAAAATTATCTGCTATCAAAGAAAAAACGGGTAATTTATACGAATCTATTGCCATTATTGCTAAAAGAGCAAACCAGATCAATATTACCCTGAAAGAGGAACTGCATAATAAACTGGAAGAATTTGCCAGTCATACCGATAGCCTGGAAGAGATCCATGAAAATAAGGAGCAGATCGAAATTTCTAAGGCTTACGAGCGCATGCCCAATCCTGCTTTGCTGGCTACCACAGAATTTATGGAGGATAAAGTATACTTCCGTAAAAATGATGAGGACCTTTTCAGTTAATTTAGCACCATCTTTACATAAGAATGCATAATTTTATTACCGTCTTGTTACTCACAAGACGGTTTTTTTATGCTGCAAGGAAAAAAAATATTATTGGGTATCACCGGAAGCATCGCTGCCTATAAAGCAGCTACCCTTACCCGTTTGTTGATAAAGGAAGGGGCTGAAGTGAAAATTGTCATGACCAATGCAGCAAAAGAATTTGTGACCCCCCTTTCTCTATCTACTTTATCCAAACAACCGGTGCTCACCGATCTCTCAGAAAATGATTCGTGGGCAAATCATGTGATGCTGGGCAGATGGGCAGATATTATGCTGATCGCACCTGCTTCATGCAATACAATCGCTAAGATGGCAGGAGGCATATGTGATAATTTATTACTGGCAGTTTACCTGTCTGCAACCTGCCCGGTGGCCATAGCACCCGCAATGGATGAGGATATGTGGCATCATAGCACAACTCGGAATAACCTGAAGAAAATTGATGATGCCGGAAATTTGATCATTCCGGTAGGTAATGGGGAACTGGCCAGTGGGCTCATCGGTGAGGGGCGTATGGCCGAGCCGGAGGATATCCTAAAATGGTTGAATGGATTTTTTTCCGATAGCCAACCCTTGCATGGAAAAAATGCTTTAGTGACTGCCGGTCCAACATTTGAAGCCATCGATCCGGTAAGGTTTATCGGGAATCACTCTTCCGGTAAAATGGGTGTGGCCATAGCTGAGGAATTAGCGAACAGAGGCGCCAATGTTACCTTGGTTTTAGGGCCTACTAATATTTCTGTAAAACAGGGAATTCAGGTTTTGTCGGTAACTACCGCAGCCGAAATGTATGAGGCCTGCGATCTGATTTTCCCAACCTGTCATATTGCAGTAATGTGTGCCGCTGTTGCTGATTATACGCCTGTTCAGGTTGAAGATCAAAAGATCAAGAAAAAAGAGGAACCAATCACAGTTTCTCTAACACCCACTCGGGATATTTTGAAAAGTCTTGGCCAAAAGAAAAAACCGGGTCAGGTTTTGGTTGGCTTTGCTCTGGAAACCCAAAATGAAAAGGAAAATGCCATCAAGAAATTGACCTCTAAAAATGCAGATTTGATCGTACTTAATTCATTGAACGACAAAGGTGCAGGATTTGGTTACGATACTAACAAAATCACTATTTTTGATAAGGCCGGCGGGGAATTAAGTTTTGATACCCGGCCAAAAAAAGAACTGGCCAAGGAAATTGTAAATTCAATCATTCACACATTACATGCGCAAATTTAATCTTCTCTTCATTTGTATGCTATGGTCAGGTTTTTCCATGGCTCAGGAATTAAAGGCCCGGGTTACCATCGTCAGTAGCCGTGTTGGAAATACAGTAAACCAGAATGTGTTTCGCACCTTGCAAACAGCCCTTAATAATTTCATGAGCAACCGTAAATGGACAACCGATAATTTTGCACCCAATGAGCGGATCGAATGTAATTTTTTACTGAACCTGGAACCTACGTCTGATTTGAATGTATACAATGCATCATTAACCGTTCAGGCTGCCAGACCTGTGTACAATTCTTCATACCTGTCGCCCATCATCAATTACCAGGATGAGGCTGTAGGATTTAAATACGTGGAGTTTCAGCAACTCGAATTCAATGAGAACAGGGTATCGGGATCGGACGGGCAGGCTTCAAACCTGACCGCCGTGTTTGCTTACTATGCCTATATGATCCTGGGTTTTGATTATGATTCATATTCCCCCAGGGGCGGTGACGTTTATTTTCAAAAAGCCCAGAATGTTGTGAATAATGCGCCCGAAGGGAGAAATGTCTCCGGTTGGAAGGCATTTGATGGTACCCGTAACCGTTATTGGCTGGTAGAGAATATGCTCAATAGTCGTTACACCATCATGCATGATGTATACTATAACTATTACCGGATGGGCTTGGATAAATTTTATAGCGAAGAATCAACCGGCCGCACAGAAGTACTCAATGTGTTGAACCTGCTGAATAATTTCAATGCCGATAATCCCAATAAGATGATCAACCAGTTCTTCTTTCAGGGAAAGTCTACCGAGTTCATCAAAATATTTTCTAAAGCTCCTCAACAAGATAAGGCCCGAGCTTCCGAACTCCTTCAACGATTGGATCTGACCAATGCCAGTAAATACAAAGATGAGATGAAATGAAAAACTGGAATTTTATTACCCTCATGCTGATCGTGTTGCTGCTTTCCTGCAGCAATAAAAAACAAGGCAAATCTGCCATACTTCATCAAGATACTATGCAAGCTGTGCTTTGGGATGTGATTAGGGCCGATGCTCTTTCTACACAGGCCTCCCGTTTGGATAGCACAAAAAAGCCATTGCTGGAAAATGCAAAATTGCAACAGGCCATCTTTGCTTACCACAAAATAAGCCGCGAACAATTTTACAACAGTTTCGATTATTATAAATCTAATGCTTCGTTAATGAGAGCAATATTGGATAGCATGATCAATAAGGCCAATAGAGAACGCGTCACCGGCATTAATCCTATACCGTTAATCACACCTGCACAATGAATAAAGTTTACCAAAACGCTTCAGCGGCTATCCATGATATACAGGATGGAGCTGTCATCATGCTAGGAGGCTTTGGCCTTTGCGGCATTCCTGAAAACTGTATTGCTGCACTTACCGAGAAAGGCACCAAGCAGTTAACCTGCATTTCTAATAATGCCGGAGTAGATGGGTTCGGTATCGGTATGATGCTGGAGAAAAAACTCGTAAAAAAAATGATCTCATCCTATGTAGGAGAAAATGCAGAATTTGAGCGCCAGTTACTGAGTGGTGAACTGGAAGTAGAATTGATCCCGCAGGGAACCCTGGCCACCCGCTGTATGGCGGCAGGATATGGAATGCCCGCTATTTTCACACCTGCCGGTATTGGAACAGAAGTTGCTATCGGCAAAGAAGTTCGTGTTTTTAACGGTAAGGAGTACCTGCTGGAGCTGGCTTTTGATGCCGATTTCGCTATCGTGAAAGCCTGGAAAGGGGATACCGATGGCAATCTGGTATTTCATGAAACAGCCCGGAATTTTAACCCCCTGATGGCGATGGCCGGTAAAATAACCATTGCTGAAGTGGAGGAACTCGTAGCCCCGGGCACGCTGGATCCAGATCTTATTCATACTCCCGGAATATATGTACATCGTATTTTCCAGGGAACCCAATACGAAAAACGAATCGAACAACGTACCATAAGAAAAGGATGATCAATTGTATGGGAGATAAATTTTTGATCCTGTATGTTTTAATCATTCTGTTCATTTCCAAAACCTATTATCATGGCACTCGATAAAAATCAAATCGCACAACGCATCGCCCGGGAGCTTCGCGACGGCTATTATGTAAACCTGGGTATCGGCATTCCTACGCTCGTAGCCAATTATATACCCCCTGGAATGAACGTGGTATTACAAAGTGAGAACGGGTTGCTGGGTATGGGACCTTTTCCGCTGGAGCATGAAATAGATGCCGATCTTATCAATGCGGGAAAGCAAACCATCACCACCGTTCCCGGTTCTTCTTTCTTTGACAGTGCCCTCAGTTTTGGTATGATACGGGCTGGAAAAGTTGACCTGACCGTGCTGGGTGCCATGGAAGTGAGCGATACCGGCGATATTGCCAACTGGAAAATTCCCGGGAAGATGGTAAAAGGAATGGGGGGTGCGATGGACCTTGTGGCCAGTGCCAAACATATTATTGTGGCGATGATGCATACCAATCCGAAAGGAGAGAGTAAATTACTTCCATCCTGTACACTACCACTTACGGGTATACGATGTGTAAAAAAGATCGTAACAGAACTTGCGGTGCTCGACATCACTGATAAAGGATTTCACCTGCTGGAAAGAGCTTCCGGTGTTTCGGTGGAAGAGATCGTTTCCAAAACGGCCGGCCGGATCTATACCGAGGGTGAAGTGCCCGAAATTATTTTCTAACGAAGTTTTATTTTACAAAAAAATCCCCCTGGGTAATAGGGGGATTTTTTTTTTGATTCATATCTATTTGCTGGTTATATTATTTTTGGTGCAGCAGCCAATATTTCTGCAGAAGCGCCGCTGGCATATTTTTCAAAATTCTTAATGAATTGTCCGGCTAGGTTGGCAGCCTGTGCATCATATGCGGCCTTATCTGCCCAGGTATTGCGTGGATTCAGGATCTCAGCTGGCACACCCTCACAACTGGTAGGCATCATCATGCCAAATACGGGATGCGGTTCATATTTTACATCATCCAATTTTCCTTCCAGTGCTGCAGTGATCATGGCACGGGTATATCCTAGTTTCATACGACTACCTACTCCATAGGCACCTCCGCTCCATCCGGTATTCACCATCCATACATTTACATTGCTATCGTTAATCTTTTTACCCAGCATGGCGGCATATTGTCCTGGGTGCAGGGGTAAAAATGGAGCACCAAAGCATGCACTGAATGTTGATTTGGGCTCGGTAACACCAGCTTCCGTACCTGCCACCTTTGCTGTATAACCACTGATGAATTGATACATTGCCTGTCCTGCTGTTAATTTGCTGATAGGAGGCAATACCCCATAAGCATCACAGGTTAAAAAGAAAATATTTTTTGGCGTTTTACCGATAGATGGTTCCAACGCATTACTGATGAAATGTAAGGGGTAACTCACCCGGGTATTTTCAGTGATCTTCTTGCTGCTGAAATCAATTTTGTTACTGCTGTCATGGAAGGTCACATTCTCTACCAATGCTCCGGGCCGAATGGCACGATAGATCTCTGGTTCTTTCTCTTCACTCAGATCAATTGTTTTGGCATAACATCCGCCTTCAAAATTAAATACTGAATCGGCAGTCCAGCCATGCTCATCATCCCCGATCAGTAATCGATTGGGATCTGCACTAAGGGTGGTTTTTCCGGTTCCGCTCAAGCCAAAGAAGATCGCAGTATCCCCATCTTTGCCCATATTGGCACTGCAATGCATACTCAATACATCTGCTTTTACTGGCAACACGTAGTTCAGCATCGTGAAAATTCCTTTTTTCATTTCACCGGTATACCCGGTGCCACCGATCAAAATAGTTTTATGTGTAAAACTGATTACCGCAAAATTATCAGCCCGGGTACCATCTGTTTCAGGGTTGGCCTTAAAGCCTGGGGCCTGAATGATATGCCAGTGTGGTTCAAAATTTTCCAGTTCTGAAGCAGTGGGTCGGATGAACATATTATAACAAAACAAATTGCTCCAGGGGTTCTCATTAATAACTCTTAAGCGTAAACGAAAACTGTCATCGGCACAGGCAAAGCAATCCCTCACCCATATTTCCTTTTCAGCCAAGTAAGCAAGCATCTTTCCCTTCAAGCCTAAAAAATACTGCTCTTCTATCGGAATATTGAAATCATTCCAGAAAACAGTATCTCTTGTCATATCGTCTATCACGGTAAATTTATCTTTTGGACTCCGTCCAGTAAATTTTCCGGTATTGATCAATAGGGCTCCTGTATCATTCAATACTCCTTCTTTGCGATTAAGGGTTTGCGCTGTTAAAGCTTCTGGATCTAACTGATAATGTACTTTATCAGCCAGGGAAAGGCCCAGTTTAAGTAACGAATTTTTGGCAAGCGAAAATTGATTGGGAACTGACATAGCAAGCTTTTTTTAAGTTTTTCTTTAATCGTTGCCGCAAAGTTAGTCTAATGAAATTTTAAGAAATCGCTAAAAATCCTCATTTTTTTTGCGATAATGAGCAGTATTCGGTTATTCCTTTATTATTTTTCAATTCCTACCTGTTTTATTGAAAAGGGTTTAACAATGGCATGTATAAGTTGAAATTGATTGAATTTTTTTCTTTTTGTTGTGTAGGATTTACACGAAATAAGCATGTTTTTTTTAAAATCAATGTTGATTATGCTGATGACTGATTCCTCAACAATGTGCCAATACCCATGTTCAATTCCGGTAATTCAATACTCGGAGCCTATATTAAATCTGTCATAAAATGTATATTGCAGTATAAAATAATCATTCATGAAATATCTTCCCCTTAACCCCGAAATATTCATCCAGAATCGGAAGCGGTTTACCGATAAAATGGAGAAAAATGCCATCGCCATTTTTAACAGCAATGATGAACTGCCAACCAATGCCGATCAATTGCATAAGTTCAAGCAGAACTCTGATTTGTTGTGGCTATCCGGCATAGAGCAGGAAGATTCCATGGTGATCCTTTATCCTGATAATCCGGATGAAAAATTTCGCGAAGTGCTCGTATTGGTACGGCCTAATGAACTCAAAGAAAAATGGGATGGGCATCGGTTGCGCATTTCAGAGGCAACTGCCATTTCCGGGATAAAAACCATTGTTTGGCTTGATTCAATAGAAGGCATGTTACAACCCTGGATCCATTGGGCAGAGATCATTTATCTCAATTCAAACGAAAATGACCGTAAGTCGAATTGGGTGCCGGTTAGAGATTACCGTTATGCCGAATTGATGCGCCAGCGTTTCCCCCTGCATCAGTATCGTAGGAGTGCTAAGGTGATGAAAGAATTAAGGAGCATTAAAACTGCCCTGGAAATTGAGGTGATGCAAAAAGCGATCGATATTACCGAAAATACTTTCAGAAGCCTGATGCAATTCATTAAGCCGGGCGTGATGGAATATGAGATAGAGGCCGAGATCTATAGGTCTTTCCTGTCGCAACGGGCTAGTGGACCAGCATATGGCTCTATCATTGCCAGTGGCGACCGGGCACGTACCCTGCATTATGTAGAGAATAGCCGTGAATGTAAAGACGGGGAACTGATCCTGATGGATTTTGGCGCCGAGTATGGAAATTATTGTGCCGACCTAACCCGCACCATCCCTGTGAATGGTAAGTTCGGCCGCCGTCAAAAAACAGTGTATAATGCTTGTCTGCACCTGCATCATTATGCTGCCTCGATTTTAAAACCCGGCATCAGCATCATCGATTATACCAAAAAAGTAGGAGAGGAAGCCACTCAGGTATTTCTTAAGATCGGTCTTTTACGGAAATCTGAGGTTAAAAATGAAGATCCCGAAAACAGGGCATACGCAAAGTATTTGTACCATGGTATTTCTCACCACTTGGGTATTGATGTTCATGACCTGGGCACCCGTACAGAACCTGTTAAGGCGGGTATGGTATTTACTATTGAGCCAGGGATTTATATTGAGGAAGAACAAATGGGGGTACGCATAGAAAATAATTTCTGGATCACCCGCAACGGCAATAAAGACCTGATGAAAAATATTCCTATTACCGTAGAAGAAATAGAAGCTTATATGAAAAAGTAATCCATCAAATGACAAAACAGATCCCGAATATATTTACACTGCTCAATCTGGTATTTGGTTGCATCGCGATAGTATTCATCATGCAAACCAATAGCTTTCATATTACTGAACTAGATGGGAATATCCGTTCTATTTCACTCCCCGAAAATATAGCCATTGGCAGCCTCTGCATTTTTATTGCAGCAGTGATCGATTTTTTAGATGGTTTTGTGGCCCGTTTGCTGAAAGCCACTTCGCCAATGGGAAAACAACTTGATTCACTCAGTGATGTAGTGAGTTTTGGTGTTGCTCCGGCGTTGATCATGATGCAACTGTTGCGTATGTGCTATTTAACGCAAAGCGATGGTCTGGAGATCAGCCTCTGGCTATTGATCCCCGCTTTCCTTTTTGCCTGTGCAGGCGCTTATCGCTTGGCTCGCTTTAATCTGGATGAAAGTCAGACAGAAGGATTTAAAGGTGTTCCCATTCCGGCCGCCGGATTAATTGTGGCATCCTTACCCCTGATCTTACAAGCCAATTATTATAATGGGAGCATCAATGAGTTGCTTTTTAACAAATGGGTATTTTATGGATTCATCCTCTTGCTGAGCTGGCTCATGATTTCCCGTCTTCCATTAATGGCCCTAAAGTTTAAAAATTTCAGCATTAAGGACAACCTGCCAAAATTCATCCTGATCGTTATCTCACTCCTTGCCGCATTGCTGCTGCAGTGGTTAGCGGTACCTGTTGTTTTTTTGTGCTACATTCTTCTATCTTTGCTCTTCAAAAATACCAAGTCATGATGTATACTGTTCAGGTGAAAGTAATGCCTTTGAAAGACCTCTTAGATCCACAGGGCAAGGCTGTTTTAGGCGGATTGCAAAACCTTGGATTAAATCAGGTTACTGATGTCAGGATCGGCAAACATATTGACCTGCAAATTGAAGCAGGCTCCAAAGAGGAAGCACTGGCTGCCGGTGAAGAAGCAGCAAGGAAATTGTTATCCAATCCTGTAATGGAGATTTTTGAGGTTTCGGTTAGTTAATCATTTGTTTACCATGCTCTACCTTGTTCCAACACCTATAGGCAATCTTGCCGATATCAGTTTCCGGGCCATAGATACGCTGAAGCAGGTAGATCTCATACTGGCAGAAGATACCCGAACCTCGGCTGTGTTGTTGAATCACTACCAGATCCATAAACCCATTACTCCTTATCACCAGCATAATGAACACAAAGTGCTGGACCACCTTACCGAACAGCTGCTATCGGGTAAAACCATGGCACTGCTAACGGATGCGGGTACCCCAGGAATCAGCGATCCAGCCTTCCTATTAGTTCGGGCATGTATCAAAAATAATATCATCGTCGAATGCCTGCCAGGAGCCACTGCTTTTGTGCCGGCCTTGGTTAACAGCGGACTTCCCATGAATAGCTTTTGTTTTGAAGGTTTTTTGCCTTTGAAAAAAGGCCGTCAAACTTTCTTGAAAAAAATGGCCCAGGAAGAAAGAACCATGGTTTTTTATGAAAGTCCTATGCGGCTGGTTAAAACCCTACACGATTTTATTGAATATTTCGGTGCCGACCGACCCTGCTGCGTCAGCAGAGAACTTACCAAAAAATTTGAAGAAAATAAAAGAGGCAGTTTGCAGGAAGTACATGATCATTTCAATGCCAAACCCGTTAAAGGTGAATTGGTGATCGTGGTACAGGGTATTGGGTAACTGTTAACAGTTCTATTCATTATTCTAAGGCTATTTTCCCGAATTTTGTCCCTCACAAATGTGTACCATGAAGCATACAATTTTCCTTTTACTGGGAATATGGGTAACCTCCTATACCGCCTGGGCTCAGCCCAACAGATGGCAACAACAGGTGAAATATAATATGTTGATCGACGTGGATGTGGTAGCTAACCAATTCACCGGAAAACAGAAGCTGGAGTATACCAACAATTCGCCCGAGCCCCTGACCAAAGTTTTCTATCATTTATACTGGAATGCATTTCAGCCCAACAGCAGTATGGATCTAAGGAGCCATGAATTGGGAAAAAAACTGGTCAATGGCAGGCCCGACTGGGATTCCAGGGTAAGGGATCGCATTGCTAAATTAAAGGATGATGAAATTGGTTATCAAAAGATCATTTCCTTAAAAATGAATGGTGTGGTACAGCCTTTTGAACTGCATGAGACCATATTAGAGGTTAAACTGACCAAACCTATTGCACCACATTCAAAAGTGGTATTTGATATGGATTTTGCTGCACAAGTGCCTCTTCAGGTTCGTCGAAGCGGCCGTGATAACCCCACTACCAATGTACGTTATACCATGAGTCAATGGTACCCAAAGATCTGTGAATATGATGCGGAAGGCTGGCATCCAAATCCTTATATCGCAAGAGAATTTTATGGCGTTTGGGGCGATTTTGATGTCTTGATCAATATAGATAGTCAGTATAAATTGGCGGGCACTGGCGTGATCACCAATGCCAGGGATATTGGTTGGGGATACGACCAACCCGGAACCGAATTAAAGCCCATTGCTGCAAAAAAAAGAAGCTGGCATTTTTCAGCCATCAATGTGCATGATTTTGTATGGGCCGCAGATCCCGACTATAAACACCTGGTTCGTAAGATGCCCCATGGTGGTCCGGTTTTACATGTGGTGTATCATCCTAAACCGGGTAATCTGGCAAATGATTCTGCCTGGAATGCCATGGCCGATGCTGCAGTAAAAGTGTTGCCCTTCATGGAGACCAATTTTGGTAAATATCCCTACCCTCAATATTCGTTTATCCATGGGGGTGATGGTGGTATGGAATACCCCATGGCCACCCTGATCAGTGGGCCAAGCCTGGGCACCGTATTTCATGAATGGATGCACAGCTGGTACCAGATGATGCTGGGAACCAATGAAAGCCTTTACCCATGGATGGATGAGGGTTTTACCAGTTATGCCCAAAATCTGGTGGCTAAATTTTATTATGGCCGTTCTTCCTTACAAACAATGCGTGATGCCCTGAAAAAGAATCCCAATGACCGGAACCAACAGGAAACCATCAATCAGTTGCCGGAAGATCATAGCAATGCCTATGCAGGTTATTATGCATTGGTGAAATCGGGAATGGAAGAGCCCATGACCACCCATAGTGATCATTACAATACTAACTATGCATACAGCGCAGCTGCTTATTCAAAAGGAGCAGTAACGCTCGAACAGTTGGGTTATATCACCGGAGCGGCTAACCGCGATAAGATCCTGTTGGAATATTACAAGCAATGGAAATTCAAACATCCCAATGCAAATGATTTTTTTCGGGTAAGCGAACAGGTAAGCGACATGAAACTGGATTGGTATAAAGAATTCTGGGTGAGCAGTACCAAAACTATCGATTATGCCATCGACAGCCTTTGGGAAGAGAATGGGGTTTCCCTGATCCGGTTAAAAAGGATCGGACTGTTTCCCATGCCCATTGACCTGCAACTGAGTTTTAAAGATGGAACAACGGAAATGCATTATATGCCGCTTGACCTGATGTTTGGAAGCAAGCCCATTGAAAATGCAGCACAAAATCGGATCGATCATGATGCCTGGAAATGGGCCAGTCCTTATTATATTGTAACCTGCAAACACCGGCTTACTGATCTGAAAGCAGTTGAAATTGATCCATCAAAAAGGATGGCCGATGTAGACAGAAAAAATAATGTACTGATATTGAACTGGTAATTTTAAGTAGCAAAAATTGAACAATAGCATGCAAATACAGGTAAGAAAAATTGAAGCGATAGATGTACCGGTACTCGCTTCACTCGCTCGGCAAACTTTTTTCGACACATTTACGGGTACTTGTACTGAGCAGGATATGCAGGAGTTTCTTGTTGAATATTTTTATGAAGCCAGGATGAAATCGGAGATCCTCATGGAAGGCAATTTTTATTTCTTCGCTGAAGTGGATGGAGTGCCGGTGGGCTTTCTTCAATTCATGGAAGATTATAGCGGATTTCCGGAAATGAAAAAATGGAAGGCGCTTGAACTAAAACGGCTCTATATACAACATGCATTCCACAAGAAAGGAATCGCGCAATTCCTGATGGATTTTATTCTGAACTACGCTCAAGAAAATAAATATGAAGTTGTTTGGCTGGGCGTATGGGAGCATAATGAAAGGGCCAAGAGATTCTACGCAAAATACGGCTTCGTTGATTCAGGGTATACACACGATTTTCCGATCGGCAGTACCCCGCAAACAGATAATTGGTTATGGAAATTTTTGTAAACCAGTGTAGGTAAAAATGATCTAACGGCCGTAGAACTTATTAACGGCTTCAACACGATTGCTCACATGTAGTTTTTCATAAACATGGTATAAATGTTTTCGAACCGTTTCAGGACTGATGGTTAATTTATCAGAGATCTCCTTGTACAATAAGCCTGTGGCCAACATTTCTAAAATTACTTTTTCTCTTTTTGAAAGCATGTCAAGTGAAGTATCTACTGTGGCCACTGGCTTGTTCTGAAATGCGGCTACTACCTTGCGGGCGATCTGGCTGCTCATTGGAGATCCACCTTCCATCAATTCCTTGATGCCATCCAATAATTTTTCAGGAGATGTCTTTTTTAAAATATAACCATTGGCGCCTGCACTCAAGGCTTCAAAAATCTTTTCATCCTCATCATAGATGGTACACATCATGAATAATATTTCGGGATGACTGGCTTTTAATTCCCTTACCACTTCAATGCCGCTGATGCCACCTAGTCCAATATCCATTAACACCACATGTGGATTAAATATGGGAAGTTTTATCAATGCTTCTTCTCCACTGATGCAGGATCCTGCCAGTGTACATTCATCGGACGATTCAATGATCTGTTCCAATGCCAGGCGGATGTCATTATTATCTTCAACGATTGCTACCGTAATCTTCATATGCAAATCTTGGTTAAAAAACCGGTAAAAACAATACTACAAACTGGTAAGTTTTAGCACAAAATTCATTTCAGCGGAACATAAAGCAAGTATTTCTCTGTAAAAAACGGGTCGTCAAAAATCTTGTCAATTTCCCAAACCATTGGCTTGCAGCCGCTTTCAGATATTTCCTTAGCCAGGTCGCCACCTTTCAGGCAGATCAGGCCATTGGGCAGTGATTGTTCAGGATTCAACGATTTGTTTTTCCTGATCAGCGGCTTACTCCAGCGCCAGAGATCTTGTAAGGGGGCAACAGCCCTTGAAACCACGGCATCAAATTTTCGGTCGCGGATTTCTTCTGCTCGTGTATGCTGTGTAGTGATGTTTTTTAGTCCGATAGCAGAAGCGATCTCGCTCACTACTTTTAATTTTTTATTGATACTGTCTACCAGATGAAATTGAGTATCGGGGAAAAAGATAGCCAAGGGGATGCCAGGAAATCCACCACCACAACCCAGGTCCATCACTTCCATGCCTTGCGTAAATTCGAAACGGGTGGCAATGGCCAATGAATGCAGCACATGGTGTTCATAGAAATGATCCATATCCTTCCTGGAGATCACATTGATCTTGCTGTTCCAATCGGTATATAAGTCTTTCAGTGCCTCAAACTGCTGCTGTTGGATATTGTTGAATTCTGCAAAATATTGAGTGATTATTTCCATGCCGGTTTTGGTTTTTTTACTAGGGCCAGCGCAAATAGTAAATAATAAAAGAACATCCCGATATCTATAAACAGGAACCAGGGATACAGGTCGAGTGTTTTTAATTTTTTCATGCTTGGATAAAACACCAGGGATTGTATCAGAAAACGAATTCCAAATACGACCAGGGGCCATTGCCATCCATAAAAATATAAACAAATGGCCAGCATGGGGTAGAAAAGGAAATGCGTGAAAGAATATAGTCCCAGTAAAAATTTATGAAGGGGTTTATAATATTTTCCGGTGCTCAGGTGCCGGCTTTTTTGTTTGGCCCAATCGCTCCATGTATTGGCCGGTTGGCTCAAGGTGAAACTATCGGGATCTATATTGATTCTGGTGTTCTTGCGCGTGGCTGCCATATTGATGAAGAGGTCATCATCTCCACTGGGAATATTATTATGCGCACTAAATCCCTTATGCCGATAGAATATTTCTTTTTTATAACTCAGGTTTCTGCCTACCCCCATGTAAGGAATATGTGCAAGGGCATAAGAGAGGTATTGCAAGGCTGTATGAAAGGTTTCCCAACGGATCAGCTTGTTGAGCAACCCTCTTTTTTTATGGTAGGCTCCATACCCCAATACAATTTCTGTTTGTTCGTCATAGGTTTCCTGCATCTTTTCTATCCAATGTTCTGTGGCCGGCACACAATCGGCATCGGTGAGCAATACGATCTCATATTTGGCGGTTTTAATGCCAATGCTCAGGGGGAATTTTTTGCCGGGGATCAATTTAGCCTCCTGTTTCAACTCCACCACATGCAATTGTTTGAATTCTTTCCGGAATTCTTCCAACAGGTATTTGCTGTCATCAAATGAGTTATCGTCTACCACAATTACCTCGTGTGTGGTACTATATTGCTGAACCAGTGCACCCGGAAGATTTTTCGCTAAATTTGCAGCCTCATCTCTAGCACAGATGATCACCGATACGGGGTGGGTTTGCGAATTGGACCTGTGTTTGGAGGAATAGAACGCCAGTCGCAGGAAAAAGAACAAATAATAAAAAATCTGTATCAGGGTAATCAGGCAAAAGCTGTAAAATAACCATTGCCAAATAAGGGTCAAATTCATTTGGCAAAAATAGCAGTAATTGGAATTTATATGTAAAGAAATTTTAGGATCAATATCTACCAACCATTATGGCAACACTGCAATTTGAACTTCAGCAAACCGATGGCTTAAGCAAGGCCAGGGCAGGGAGGATCAGTACCGATCATGGTGAGATCCTTACTCCCATCTTCATGCCTGTGGGAACAGCGGGTAGTGTTAAAGCCGTAACACAGCAGCAACTGAAAGAAGACATTAATGCACAGATCATCCTGGGCAATACCTATCATCTTTATCTGCGGCCCGGATTGGAAGTGTTGCAGGCCGCCGGGGGATTACATAAATTCAATGGCTGGGATCGGCCCATTTTGACGGATAGTGGAGGCTATCAGGTTTTTTCTTTGGCCAATAACCGGAAACTTACCGAAGAGGGAGCGATTTTTCAAAGCCATATTGACGGCAGTACCCATCTTTTTTCTCCCGAAAAAGTAATGGATATTCAACGGGTCATTGGAGGCGATATCATCATGGCCTTTGACGAATGCCCTCCCTATCCTAGCGAATATGACTATGCCAAGAAAAGCATGGAGTTAACACATCGCTGGCTTGACCGTTGTTTTAAACAACTGGAATCAACACCCGATCTGTATGGCTATACCCAAAATCTTTTTCCAATTGTACAAGGCAGTACATATAAAGACCTGCGTAAAGCATCTGCTGCTTTTGTGGCGTCTAAAAATGCTGCGGGTAATGCTATTGGCGGACTAAGCGTTGGAGAGCCCACAGAAATGATGTACGAATTCACAGCCTTATGTTGTGAGGAATTACCGGTGCTTAAACCACGCTACCTGATGGGCGTTGGAACGCCCTGGAATATTCTGGAATGTATTGCACTGGGAGTAGATATGTTCGACTGTGTGATGCCTACCCGCAATGGCCGCAATGCCATGTTATTTACTACTAAAGGGGTGATCAATATC
>Ga0194037_1000120_pt1 | contig 55726 bp, 47 predicted proteins | sample JunL306m_MetaG_FD_148653 | JGI IMG/M metagenome (GOLD analysis project Ga0194037, IMG submission 148653) | Anoxic zone freshwater microbial communities from boreal shield lake in IISD Experimental Lakes Area, Ontario, Canada - Jun2016-L304-6m | ecosystem: Environmental > Aquatic > Freshwater >...
ACATGCAGTTCACGATATTGCAGAAAATGATTTTGCCGCAACTGCGTATTATGACTTTACAACGTCAACACCATCGCATGGCGGTCATGACAGCATATTTATTGGAATTTTAGGACTATTGCCTTGGACAATTTAAGCATTATGATAGCAATTTTTTTGGCTGTAGTTTTTTCTCCGCTACCGTGGTGAAAGAGATGCAAAACTCTTTACGTTAATTATTCGCAAGTTGTTCTTTTCAAATCAAACCATTGAATCCAATACCGTTGTAAAGTATGAGGTGATGTTGTAGCTGCACAAGAGGCTGTTTTTTTGCATGAAAGGTATCATAAACATATGAAACAATCTCTTTTTTCTGTTCGTCGCTGTATTTGTGGACGCTGGGATAGAGTAGGATCATCCACACTACTTTCATCAACCGTTCGAAATCAGCAGTAAAAAAACGTATTCTGCTTGTTTTGAGCAGTATCTGGGTATTTTTGAAGTCTGGAAGGTGTTCAAGTTGTTGTTTAAGGGCTGGAAGGCTCTGGTTGTTCCGGATTCGGAAATATTTGCCGGCGAAATGGTTGTAAAGCCATGTTGTTGTAGTTGGTTCTTGGCTTTCCGCAGCCATTAGAACGACATGTATAGCTCCTTTTGATGCAAGAAGATGTTTGTGGATATTCCTGAAAAGTGGCAGCCAAGATTCAACCCTACAGTAATAAAGTGAATGATGGAGGGTTATAAGGTTCAACCTGTGATCGTGGAGCTTTGTGTCGATAAAATCTGTTATCGCGTTTCGGTTCTGAAAAACATCGTTGTAGTCTGCGTTAATTGTTGCGACATGTTTGATATGTTGTCGGCGTATTCTTTCATCAACTGTTTCAAGCGCAACAGGATCAATATCAAGAAGATACAGCCCCCCACGGAAAGCGGTTTCGAGGATTCGGAACTGAGGTTCGCTACTTGACCCGATAGAAAGCGCCCTAAGTTTTTTCTTAAAAGGGGAAGAGCTACAGAAAGAGTTCTGATAATCTTAGCCAGATGTTCACCAATATCAGTTTTGTCGTTGCTGTATCGTGACCAGATATCATCTTCATCCATCATGATGGACTCGGCAGTCTTTAGCCCTGCTTCGATCATGTTGGTTCTGCTTGAAGGAGTCAATACCTTCACGTCTTTATCGGATTCCATTTATTGACTTTTCTTTATCTACTATGCATATCAGTCTTTCTCATCAGGATTGGCGTATATATCAGTTTACAATTCATTTAAATTATACGGCAAATTCTGGCACTTTCGAAGGTTTTTGAGCTCATTCTATCATTACCTTGTTGAAAAAAGCATCTCCATTCTACCTTATCCGAAAAAAAGATTTTTTTTTGTCGGTCAGAAAAAGGGTGCTGCTTTTCTTGCATATTATTTATTTTGAAGCCACTCCTAAACGCAATTCAGAACTACTGTTTTTCTACTAAAAAGAATTATATAAGTTATTGTATGAATTATAGTTATTTTGATTTCATGTGATCTTATTGATATGAAAATAGGTATTTCATAAAATAAAGCACCTTTACTTTTCTGCAGTCTTTTTATAGTTGCCGTAACCTGCTATTTAATAAGATTTTAATGCTTTCTTTTGCTCCCCTTATCATACTTCCCATTCTTTCATTATTCCTTTCTTTTTTGTAATGTTCTACTGAAATTGTAAAGTTCTTGTAATGCAATAGGTTTACAGGGGGGTGAAAAATGGGCGTTTCAGTTCGGGAAGTCGGGTTGAAAACGGGGGGAGTTTCCTTCAGTGTTGATGTCTATTACAAAGGGCAGCGGCAGCAGATAAAAACCGATATTCGGGCAGAGAAAACACAGGGACGAGAGTATCAGACAGCAAAACGAACGGCTGAAGCGAAAGCGATAGAGCTTGAAGCATTGCTTCAGGTTGATCCGTCGGCGGTGTTTATGAGCAAGGAGAAACGCAGCAGTTGTTTTATCGAATACTTTGAAACCATTGCTCTCAAAGAAAAAGGCAATGCTCCCATTTATCAGAACACTCTGGTTCACCTTCGGCGCTTTTACGGCAGCAGCCCACTCTTTATGCAATACGTTTCATTAGTATGGGCTGAGCGGTTCAGGGCATATCTTGACAGTCTTGAAATCAAAGCAACCACAAAAGCCAACTACCTGGCAGCCCTGAAGATTATTCTCAACATGGCAGTAAAAGAAAACCTTATTGCGGATTTCACCCGAAAAATCAAACCATTCAAGAAAAACGACACCCTGCCGAAATACCTGACCCTTGACCAGGTTAAAACCCTTGAAGCGACCAGATGCACAAACCCCGCAGTTAAGACCGCATTCCTGTTTTCCTGTGTTACAGGGTTACGGGTTTCTGACGTTGAGCAGTTACGGTTTTCTGACCTTCATCAAGAAGGCGACAGGGTAACAATTCGATACAAGATGAAGAAAACCGCACAGTGGCAATTCTTGCCATTGGGTGGGCAGGCTATAAAATACCTTGATAAAGCTAAATTGATTCATGCTGAGATGTCCGGAGATCAGCAAGGAGAAAACGCTCCCGTATTTCCGTTACCATGCAGGGTAACAAGTTCGCATACTCTTTCCCGATGGGGGCAGGCAGCAGGGATTCCCTTTCCCCTTGGCTGGCATTGCGGGCGGCACTCCTTTGCAGTGCTGAGCCTTTCGATGGGAACAGACCTCTACACCGTGAGTAAGTTGATGGGGCACAAAACCATAGCCATGACCCAAGTCTATGCAAAAGTACTTGACCAGACAAAAACAGCAGCAATGGATAAACTGCCTGTTTGGTAAATATCGATAAGTATAAAAACAGTGACACAGTACCGTCGATACATTCGGTACAGATATTTCTTCTGCAGTTTCACTTTAAAACACTCAGACAATGATCAAATATCAGGCAAGTGAACATGCAATTAAAGATATCCTCATTCAAGCAGCGAATCAGGTTTTGATCCGGCTTCCTGATGACAAAGCGTTTGAATCGTTACAGAAAAGGTATGATTTTTTTTTAACGCGAACCACGGACGAAAAGATAAGAACGGAGATTGAGCGGGGTAGAGAAAAAGAAAAGCAGGAATTAAAGAAAGAAAAAGAGTTGTCGTCTTATGGTGATTTTGCTTCTGCACTTACGAACAACTCATTGCAAACCCTTCTTTCAGTTATTGATCGTGAAGGGTTGAGAGATTTTATCAGCGATGGGCTTTCCAGCTTGGCTGCAAGATTCAATAGCGATAATCAAGGTTTTGTGGAACGGATGTCGCAAGAGGGTTTCATGGGTCAACTTCATAAGGATTATGATGATTGGGGTTCAAGAGAAGGGGAGTATAAGAGCGCCATTTACTGGCTTGATATTCAGTATACGGCTAAATGGCTTTCAGGTGAATATGTACCAAAAAGCCATGCAATTGCTGAACAGCCTTCAAGCCGTTCAGCAATTCCAGTAGTGAAAGCACGCGGCAGAAAGGTAAAGTTGTCGATGGAGACATTTAAGAACGAAATATACCCTGAAATGAAAAAGAAATTTCCTGATGCAAAACATGTTGACGGAAAAAAAGCCTATTGTGAAACTATCGGGAAAAAATATGGTGTATCAGAAAAAACAATTCGAGATAAATTTGATATGTGTAATATGGAGAAGTAAACTATGTAGTATCGTGTAGCTCCCCGTATTTTTCCCCGTAAAAGTATACCGTAGAATGTTCAGGTAAACGCAAACGCGTTTCTTAACAACCTGAAAACATTACGCCCTATGCACACAACGCAAACCACCCCCCAGCCGGCCGCACAACCCATTCAACGCCCGCGGCAGAAATACCTCTCCACCGAACAAGCCCTGCAGTACATCAAGGAGGTGTACGGTGTGACGATAGCCCGCGCCACCCTCTACAAAAAACGCTCCCTTCAAAAAGAAAGCTTTATCGGCAAACGCTCCCCCTTCGGCAGACTCGTATTCGACCCCGAACAGATTGACCGATACATGCACACAGGCAACGCAAAGGAAACCGTCCAGCATGAGCACCATCATTGACGAAATTCAAGCCGAAGCGAGCCCCTACCGTTTACTGAAGGTTGAAACGGCAAACGAAGCTATGCAAAGAGCGTCAACGCAAGCAGTGCCGAAAATGCTCTTTTCAGAATGTTGGCATGAATCTGAAACCTGCTTTCTCTTTGCCGATACCGGACTGGGTAAAAGCCTGCTTGCCGTGCAGATTGCCGACAGCATTACACGCGGGATACCGATACAGGACTTCAAAATGGAAGCCTCACCCCAGCCGGTTCTCTATCTGGACTTTGAACTTTCAGAAAAGCAGTTTCAGAACCGCTACAGTGAAGCATACCAGAACAATTACCACTTTTCCGAACGGTTTTTCCGCCTGCACGTTGACCGCGACAAAGTTGATGCTGACGGTGAGGTTGAGGATAATCTCAAGGCAGATATTGAAACAGCAATAACACACACAGCCGCCCGAATCGTTATTGTTGACAATATCACATGGATCAAAACAGAGACCGAGAGAGCGAGGGATGCCTTGCCCTTGATGAAGTATCTGAAAGGTTTGCAGCGAACCTACGGCCTCTCGTTCCTGCTTCTGGCACACACGCCGAAAATTGCCGAGAGTTCACCGATCAGCGTCAACGATATGGCTGGTTCAAAGCACCTGATGAACTTCGTCGATGCTGCCTTTGCACTGGGAAGGAGCCATAAAGACCGGAGCCTGCGGTATCTCAAACAGGTCAAGGTTCGAGCCTGTGAAGCTGTGTTCCACACCAAAAACGTTGTTGCCATGCGAATTGAGAAGGATAGTAATTTTGTGCGGTTTCGGGTTGTTGACTACGGCAGCGAATACGAACACCTCAAACCGCTGAAAGAGATCGAAAACGAGATAACAGCGGGCAAAATCATCGAATTGCACCGGCAGAACCCAAGCCTCTCCAATAGAGAAATAGCGAGGAAAGTGGGCACGTATCACACGAGAGTAAACAAAGTTCTGAACAGAATAAAAGCTGAAGTAACTGAACCCGTAAACACTCAAGAGGATGAAGAGCCGTTTTAAGTGGAACAGCGTTCCAGCCTGTTCCACTGGTAACTCCTTGCAAAGCATCGTGATACCTCTTGAGTGGAACGGAACAAATTGTGTTGTTCCATCTTGTTCCACAATTACCATGCAAGGTGGAACAGTAAGTGGAACACAAAAAAAGTTCCGTTCCAGAACACTCAAAACCCTTGCTGCCATTGGCCGGAAGGGTGGAACAGGCTGGAACACTGTTCCAGAGGGAGGCAGTTTTCATGCCTGATTATCGTTTTGCGCTTGAGAAAGGCGGACTGAAATACACCTGCCCTGCATGTCAACAGAAACGCTTTGTCCGGTACGTAAACACCACCACCGGTGAACAGATTGCAGATCAGGTAGGCCGGTGTGATCGGGAAAATTCATGCGGCTATCATTGTAGACCAAGGGAACACTTTCAAGCAAGAGGGCAGAACCCATTCCCCGTTACCAAGCCGGCACAAAAACGGGAGCCGACACCAAAGCCTCAACCCTCGTTCATGGATGCAAAGACCCTTCAGCAAACCCTTGCAAGGCACAACCAGAACAACTTCTGCCGCTGGCTTTGTGGAGTCTTCGGAGAACAAAAAGCATTTGAGCTGACAGCCGCGTACAACATCGGCACCTCAAATCATTGGCAGGGTTCATGCATCTTCTGGCAGATCGACCGGAACGGACAGATCAGAGGCGGGAAAATCATGCTCTACAACAGCCAGACAGGCCGCAGGGTAAAAGAACCGTTCAGCCGTGTGACGTGGGTACACACCGCCTTGAAGCTCGAACCCTACCACTTGCAGCAATGTTTTTTCGGCGAACACCTGCTCGCACTGGACACCGTAAAACCAGTGGCCATTGTCGAAAGCGAAAAAACCGCCATTGTAGCCAGCGGATTCAGTCCTGATTTCATCTGGCTTGCCACAGCGGGGAAAAACACTCTCAGCAGGGAAAAGCTCAAAACCCTCCAAGGACGACGGGTTACGCTCTTCCCTGATCTTGGCGCATTCGAAAAGTGGAAAAGCATAGCCGCAAAAATGCCAAATATTACACTATCTCACACTCTGGAACGCAGGGCAACAGAAGCAGACCGAGCCGCAGGGCTTGACCTGGCCGACTACCTGTTGAGGGAGAACAAACCGGCAATGCCCCCCGACATCCCGCGGCGGGTCCTTCCGGTGGGGGGAAGGGGGGCACTGGCAGAATAGCGCGCAGTTCTTTCAGCCTGACTATTTTTTTATTCGAAAAACCCATAACCCCACAGCCGCCACACAGAAAAATGCCGAAATGACCGCTGTTTCAGCCCCTTTGGTACGCAAGCTTGCACAAGAGGGAGCAATCCCGAAAGCAGGCAGCAGCCCGATAACCCTTCTGACAACTCAAAAAGTTGCAGGATAGGTGAAATATTTCATCGATATGGGTAAATTCCCGAAACATTGCTACGTGCAAGAATCAATCCGGCATGAACGAGCTGATGGATGGTAACTGGATAATCAACTGGATAATCGAAAACAAAGAGTGGCTGTTCAGTGGGGCAGCTATCACAATTCCAATTACGCTGATTGGTTGGCTTTTTTTTCGCGACAACAAACCTCAGCAAAAGCAGACAGGCGGAGACCACTCTACCAATGTCCAGGTTGGCGGGGATGTTCATATAACCAACCAGACAGGAGTCAGTAAAAAACAGCTTACTGCATTTGAAAAAAAGCTTGATCTCCTGCTTCAATTGACCTCAGCCCGCAATCTTGCCGATGCAGAAAAAGACCCTGCATTCCAGAAAGTTGTGCAGAACCTCTTTGGAAAACCCTATGAACAGCTCGTCGAAAAAGAGAAAGCGACATTCTGGGATACCATTGCCACCTTTGTTGCAACAGCACAAAGAACCGACGCTGATTACGAGAAATTAAAACAGGGAACGGTCAGCAAAGAATTACAGGCACTGTTCCAAAAAATAGACAAGGCACGGGAAGCATTCGATTACGATAAGGTCAACAAGCTGCTGCAGAGCTTCCGGAACAACCATCAGGAACTGCGTCAGGATCTGGCAAAGGTTGACTATCTGCAGGGGCAGACATACGAACTGCAGATCAACTACCGAGAAGCCGAACGGTACTACAGAAAAGCTGCAGCGGTTGAAGATCAGAACCCGCTCTATCTTTCTGCCCATGCCACTATACTTCAGACATTGGGAAAATATGCAGAAGCCGAGCCGCTCTACCGCCGTTTGCTGGCGATTGATGAGAAAGCCTATGGCAAGGATCATCCCGTTGTAGCAGCAGACCTGAACAATCTTGCGACATTGCTGGATACGCAGGGCAAGTATGCTGAAGCTGAGCTACTCTACCGCCGTTCGCTGGCAATCAAGGAAAAAACGCTTGGCCCCGATCATCCCGATGTGGCATTAAGCCTGAACAATTTTGCGGTATTGCTGAAAACGCAGGGCAAGTATGCAGAAGCCGAGCCGCTCTACCGCCGTGCACTGGCAATCAGGGTAAAAACGCTTGGCTCCGATCATCCCGATGTGGCATTAAGCCTGAACAATCTTGCGGTATGGCTGCTGGATTCACAGGGCAAGTACGATGAAGCCAAACCACTCTACCTCCGAGCTTTGGCGATCCGCGAAAAAGCGCTTGCCCCCGATCATCCCGATGTGGCTAATAGCCTGAACAATCTTGCAGAATTGTTCCGAATTCAGGGCAAGTATGCTGAAGCTGAGCCGCTCTACCGCCGTGCACTGGCGATATGGGAAAAAGCGCTTGGCCTCGATCATCCCGATGTGGCGACGAGCCTGAACAATCTTGCGGTATTGCTGCGAGTACAGGGCAAGTATGGTGAAGCCGAACCACTCTACCGCTGTTCGCTGGCAATCAGGGAAAAAGCGCTTGGCCTCGATCATCCCGATGTGGCGACGAGCCTGAACAATCTTGCGGAATTGCTGAAAACGCAGGGCAAGTATGCAGAAGCTGAGCCACTCTACCGGCGTTCGTTGGCGATCCGCGAAAAAGCACTTGGCCTCGTTCATCCCGATGTAGCCCAAAGCTTGGACAATCTTGCGGTATTGCTGCAAGCACAGGGCAAGTATGATGAAGCCGAGCCACTCTACCGGCGTTCGTTGGCGATCCGCGAAAAAGCGCTTAGCCCCGATCATCCCGATGTAGCCAGCAGCCTGAACAATCTTGCGGTATTGCTGCAAAATCAGGGCAAGTATGGTGAAGCCGAGCAACTCTACGGCCGTGCAGTAACGATACTGGAAAAAGCACTTGGCCATGATCATCCTACAACTATACAGTGCAGAAACAACCTTGACAATCTTCTCAAAACAATGCAGTAACAGAGCAACTCCCTGAAACAAGGGCAAGGTTACAGCAAGGATATATTCCGGCATCACTCTTGCCCAGCAACACCTCTGGCCGATTTTTGTTGATGCTGATCCGGCGTACATGTTTTTCACCCCCCTCCGCCATGACCTTCCAGACACTCCTGAACAACTACAGGACATATTCCTTTTCCGAACCCTCCACGGGCGAACCGTGACGCTCTTCCCCGATCTTGGCGCATTCGAAAAGTGGCAAAGCATAGCCGCCGGCATCCCGAACGTGACCATATCAAATATTCTGGAACGCAGAGCGACAGTAGCAGACCGAGCCGCAGGGCTTGACCTGGCCGACTACCTTCTGAGAGAGCATAAACCGGCAGTGACAGCTTAAAAAACCAATGCAAACCCACCAAACACTAACTGAAACTGACTCGGCACAGACAAAGAGCCGGAAACATGACATACGGCAAAAGTGAACGGGGATTGAATAAAAGCCTTGGGCGACTTACAGCGTATTCAAATCTTGAGGCAAATAATCTAATTTTTTGGTAAATAGGTACTTCAAAATGATAAAAGAACAACCACAAATACGACCTTATCCAAGGAGCCAATCATTTGAGCCAGCATCTTATTCAACAGTACCTTAACCAGCTAAGTGATTTACGTTCGGTTTCAGGTTCCAAACGTGAGACGGTTGTGCGCGAGGCATTTAAGGATTTGCTGAAATGTTGGGCGAAACAGCATGACCTTGTTTTTATTCCTGAATATGAGATTCGAACACCTTCGAAAGAGCGCCGCTATGTCGATGGAGCATTGTTACATACATTGCGTGTTCCTTTCGGTTATTGGGAAGCAAAAGACGAAAATGACGACCTTGACGCTGAAATCGCACTGAAGTTCAAGCGCGGCTACCCACAAGACAATATCATATTTGAGGATTCCCAACAAGCAGCTCTCATACAAGATGGTCAAGAAATAGCTCGTTGCCCAGTTGATGATGTTGTGAAACTGGAAAAGTTGCTGAACTTATTTTTCAATTATCAACGACCGGAAATTGCAGCCTTCCGCAAAGCAGTTGCACAGTTTAAAATTGATTTGCCAGCCGTTCTTCATTCGCTGCGCGAGATGATTGAAGGCGCGCAAATGATTAACAAGGATTTCAGCAAAGCCTCCGTAGCCTTTCTTGAGCATGTCAAGGATGTGATAAACCCAACGTTGACAGCGGCAGACGTGCGCGAAATGCTGATCCAGCACATTTTGACAGAAGAGTTGTTTGTGTCGGTTTTTCCCGGCACCTCGTTTCACCGCGATAACAACGTTGCCCGTGAACTCTACAAGCTTGAGGCGACATTCTTTACAGGCAACACAAAATTCAAAACGCTGAAAGCGTTAGAACCCTATTACGCAGCCATCCGTGCCGCCGCATCGCAGATTTCCAGGCATCACGAAAAACAAACATTTCTGAAAGTTATCTACGAGAACTTTTACAAAGTTTACAACATCAAAGTGGCAGATCGTCTCGGTGTGGTTTATACGCCAAACGAAATTGTGCGCTTCATGGTTGAAAGCACGGACTGGCTTTGTGAGAAACATTTCGGGCGCAATCTTATCGACAAAGATGTCGATATTCTTGACCCCGCCGCCGGAACGGGAACATTTATTTGCGAAATCATGGAACATTTTCGCGGCAGCAAAGAAAGGCTGAAACAAAAATACTTACACGAGCTGCACGCCAATGAAGTTGCCATCTTGCCTTACTATGTCGCCAATCTCAATATAGAGGCGACCTATGCCGCCATCGCCGGAGACTATGAGGAATTTCCTGGTCTCTGCTTCGCCGACACGCTGGACAATACTTTTGCCCTCCGAGATTATCATGGCCGCCATCAGGAGAATTTATTTGGTATTTCTGACGACAACGGGCAACGTATCCGTCAGCAGAACAGCCGCCGTATAAGCGTGATTATCGGCAATCCTCCTTATAACGCGAACCAACTGAACGAAAACGAAAACAACAAAAACCGCGAATATCCAGAAATCGATAAACGAATTAAGGGGAGTTACATCAAAGCAAGCACAGCTCAGAAAACCAAGCTTTATGACATGTACGCACGGTTTTTTCGTTGGGCGAGTGATCGATTGGAAGAAAACGGGATTATTGCATTTGTCAGCAATAATTCTTTCATAGACAGTCGAACGTTTGATGGATTTCGCAAATGCCTAGCAAGCGAGTTCAATGAGGTCTATGTTATTGACCTCAAGGGTGATGCCAGGACAAGCGGCGAACGACGCAGGCAAGAAGCAGGCAATATTTTTAATGATCAAATTCGCGTCGGCGTGGCGGTTTGGTTCTGCGTTAAAAAGAAGGGCATTAAGGGGTGCAAGATTTATTATGAAGCTGCACCGGATTATGCCAAATCTGAAAACAAGTTGGATTTCTTGAGTTCTACGCCACTAGCGTTGAGAAAATATTCAGAAATTCGCCCAGATATCAAAAACAACTGGATAAACCTCGTTGAAAACGACTTTGAAACATTAATGCCGCTTGCAAACAAGGCAACAAAACTTGCAAAAAGACCACTAGAAGAAAAAGCAATATTTAAATTGTATTCGTTGGGTGTTGTGACTAATCGAGATGAATGGACGACAAATTTTGATGCAAAGCAATTACATTCTATCGTTAGATATTTTTGTGACAAATACAAGAGCGAACAAGAAAGGTGGCGTAAATCACCATTGTCCAAAGTTGCCGATAATAAAAAGAGGCTGAAAAGTCTATCTGAATTTGTAAGCAGGGACATAAAATGGACGAGCGAACTCGAAAACCATCTTGATAGGGGAACAAAGATTGAATTCGATCCCTCATGCATACGCAATTCTTTATATCGCCCTTATGTACATAACTGTTGTTATTATGCTCGAGTGTTAACCCATAGGCTGTACTGCCAAAATGAAATTTTTCCACTGGAAGGAAAATGGGAAAACATAGCCATAGGATTTTCTGGCTTGTCTTCTAACAAGCCGTTTCAAACTCTTGCTGTAAATAAGTTACCCTCTATTGATTTTCTTGAAAAAACACAGTTTGTTCCTCGGTTCAAGTATGATTCCAATGGTCACAAAATCGAAAACATTACCGATTGGGCGTTGGAACAGTTCAGGAAAAATTACAATGACGAGAACATCTCGAAAGAGTCCATCTTTCATTATGTGTATAGTGTTTTACACGATCCTGTGTATCGCGAAAAATATGCCCTGAACTTGAGGCGTGATTTCCCACGTATTCCGTTCTACAAGGACTTCTGGCAGTGGGCGGATTGGGGAAAAAAACTGATGGATTTGCATATCAACTATGAAACTGTTGCACCCTATACATTGCAAAAGATCGAAACGACAAGCAAAAATAGTGGCACACCGGATTGTAAACTGAAGGCCGACAAAGACGCTGGCTCAATCATCATTGATACTGAAACTACGCTTACAGGTATTCCGAAAGAAGCATGGGATTACAAACTCGGCAACCGTTCAGCTCTCGAATGGGTTCTTGATCAATACAAAGAATCCAAACCCAAAGACCCGACCATCCGTGAGAAATTCAACACCTATCGCTTTGCTGATTACAAAAAACATGTTATTGATTTATTGCTGAAAGTAACGACCGTCAGTGTTGAGACCATGAAAATCATCAATGCCATGAGAACGGCGCATCAAAGTTAATTTTCATTCAATGCGAGAAATTGCTTGGCGACAATTTGCAAGGTTTTACCCATGCTCAAATGCATGCCGTGGAAACTCCAACGGGTCCTTCCAGGGGGGCAGGGGGGCCATTGGTAAACCACCGTATCATTCTTTCAGCGTGACTATTTTTTATTTTGAACAAATTATTGTTATAACGCGATGAAAAAAGTAACCATAGACAAAAACCCCACAGCCGGAACCCGCCAGATTGCAGCAATAGCAAAGGTTTCCCCCGAACTGATACGCAAACTCGCACGCGAAGGAATCATCCCGAAAGCCGCCCGAGATCGGTACGAATTGTCTACTGTACTCCCCCCGTTATACCGCTACCTCTGGAACTCCAGCTGCAGATCATACGTATTCCGCGAGATAAAAGAAATGCCCTTCGGTTTCTGACCGGCTCAGCGAATAAACCACCCACCTTCACCCCCCGAAAAAAACCATCTTTATGATGAAGCCTATGCACCGAAACCCGCCTGAATTCCGTAATTTACCACCACCCGCTCAGGCCTCCCGCATGAGCACCATCATCAAAGAACCGATAAAGAACAACAATGGATAAGAGCCTGTTAACCATAGAACTGCTGAAACGGTCAGTAAAGGAGTGGAACGAAACCCGCAAGGCACATCCAGAGATACAGGCAAACCTCAGCGGAGCAAACCTCTACAGGGCAAACCTTAGCAATGCAGACCTCAGCGAGGCAAACCTCACTTGGGCAAACCTCGTTGATGCAGACCTCAGCGGGGCAAACCTCAGCGGGGCAAACCTCAGCGGGGCAAACCTCAGCGGGGCAAACCTCAGCGGGGCAAACCTCAGCGGGGCAAACTTCAGCGGGGCAAACTTCAGAGGGGCAGACCTCAGCGGGGCAACCCTCAGAGGGGCAGACCTTCGTGAGGCAAACCTCAGCGGGGCAACCCTCAGCTATGCAGACCTCAGCGGTGCAGGCCTCAGCGGTGCAGACCTCCGCTTTGCAAACCTCTACAGGGCAAACCTCATCATGGTAAACTTTGGCGGAGCAATAATTGGCGGTACAGTTTTTGCCGATGTAGATCTGAGCGACGTTAAAGGGCGTGATACTGTCAGACATAGAGGCCCCTCAGAGATCAGTATCAGCACACTTTACAACTCCAAAGGCAACATCCCCGAACTGTTCCTCCGTGGCTGTGGTGTGCCTGACACCTTCATCGACTACGTGCGCTCGCTCACCGGTAGCACCATTGAATACTACTCCTGCTTTATCAGCTACAGCCATAACGATGAAGCCTTTGCAAAACGCCTCTGGGAAGGGCTGCAAACCAAAGGCATCCGCTGCTGGTATGCTCCGCATGACATGAAAATCGGTGATAAAATCCGGCCGGTCATTGACGAATCAATTCGGGTGCACGACAAACTCCTCCTCATTCTCTCAGAACACTCAGTACAAAGCGACTGGGTTGAACATGAGGTTGAACACGCTCTTGATCTTGAAAAAACACGCAAAAAAAACGTCCTTTTTCCTGTCCGGCTTGATGACGCTGTTATGAACAGCTCCACCGGATGGGCAGGAAATGTCCGGCGCCAGCGGCATATCGGCAACTTCACCCAATGGAAAGACCACGACGCCTACACCACCTCCTTTGACCGCCTGCTGAGAGATTTAATGGCAGAAAACCAGGCATGTGACGTCACCCTCGTTCCATCCACCCCCTGAACCTCCGCCATCACCGCCATTCCGCTCCGCTTCGCTTTGGTTCATGTCGCTCATGGCTTGTGTTTTGCGCGGCTCCTCAGTATGAAGGCATGCAGGTATACCAATGAGTACATTGCTACACCTGTTCCAAACCTTGTACGCTCAAGAACAGCTCAGCTTGGAATTTTCATGCAGCTTTGTCATGCTCTTTGCAGGGGAGAGGCCAAACAGCCCGCCAAAGCTGTTTAACGTAGCCGAGCCATTCTTTCGCTGAGTAAGGCAATGCAGAAGGTTCGGCTACTCACCATCTGCATCAAAACACTTTGTAAGGAACGCCGCATCCTCTCGCTCACCCTGTAACTCCGCAACGGCTGTTCTGCCACTTGTCACGCTGTTTGCCGCAACTCAAAGCAAACAGCCCGCCAACTCTCATCCCAGCCCTTGCTTTTGCCGTGTTGCAACCAGCTGCAGAAGAAAGCGCCCGCTTTACGTCCTCCGCTTCCGAATCCGCACCGCTTCCGTTCCGCGCTGTTCATGCTTCACAACTGCTTCACTCCAGCAGCTTGGCTCTCCAGCTCCGGTACGCAACAAGCGCTTTTCAGCTCATCCCGCCATTCTCATCCCCTCAAAAGAGCTTTTCAGCTCATCACCGCATTGGTACCAGCCCCAGGCATCATCCCAAGCGCCATCACCGCCGTTCCGCTCCGCTCTGCTTCACTTCACAACGCTCATGGCTTGAGGAACTCTTCTTCATATCGTGTAGCACTGTAAAGCAGCCGGCGGAAAACCAGAAGAAACCGCCCGCTGCAAAAATCCACGTCCGAAGCTATGTTCTCACCCTGAACACCCGCAACGGCAGTTCTTCATCCGGTCATGCTGTTTGCCGCAACTCAAAGCAAACAGCCCGCCCGTTCTCATCTCAGCCCTTGCGTATCAGGTTTTGAGGCTTCAACCAGAGCGCCAGCTTTACACTGCAAAGCAGTGCGCAGCAGGCGCAATCAGGGCATACCACAACGGATTCCGCATTCAGTCACAGCTTACACTCCACTTCGTTCCGCTTTGAGGCAAAAGCAGCGCCTTCACGCTCCACCGTTGTGATCTTATTGTCATGTCCTATCAGATATTTGGCGACTGTACACAGGGCAACGGTAAGCGTTGCCCGCATTACATAATGAATGTTATACATTCGTTCACCAAGGAGTTCACACATTGAGTACAACGTTGTATAACATTGCATTATATAAAGCATCAGGCTATGGCAGGCCACCGCACTATATGCGCCATTAAAAGCAACCACCAGTTCATTGTACAAGCTGCTAAACAAAAAGGGGAAGTAGTAAAAAAAATGGAAGCAAAAACACCATTTCAACGCCGTTTTTCCGGTCACTAAGCCAATCAAAACGGAAGGTACTCAGGCATTTTTATGTATGGTATGTATGTAGTGCAGGGTTCCAAAAAAGAAAAATAATTCAGTTTTACAGATTCGCTTTAACCTTTTTATCTTTTTCTTTTCGGTATCTTTCCCCTGAAGTTAAAGAAGAAAAAAACAGGCAAAATGTTCAGAGTTCTCCGAAAATTGTAAAGTTTTTGTAAAATAAATAGACTTTTTTGATGTTAATGGTTGTTGTTAAGTTTATATTTTATATATAGTTATATTGCTTATAGCGGTTCATTTTTTATGAAAATAGGTATTTTATGCCATCCAACTTATGGTGGAAGCGGAGCTCTGGCTACGGAGCTGGGTAAAGCGCTTGCTGCACGGGGGCACACGGTTCATTTTTTCAGCCAGTCAATACCTTTCAGGCTTGGCACCTTTTCACGGAATATTTTCTTCCATGAAGTTGAAGTAATGCATTATCCTCTTTTTGAGTGTTCGCTTTATTCTCTTGCTTTAGCTTCAAAAATTGCACAGGTTGCCAAATATGAAAATCTGGATGTGGTACACGCCCATTATGCTATTCCACATGCATTGAGTGCCATGCTGGCCCGTCAGATGCTTGAAGACAAATGCAGTGTTTCACAATGTTTTAAGCTTGCGACCACGCTGCATGGAACTGATATTACTGTTGTTGGTGCTGACAGGGGGATGCAGGATGTGGTGAGGCTGGCTATCAACAAGTCCGACGGAGTAACGGCAGTTTCAGCATATCTGAAGGATGAAACCGTCAGGATGTTCAGCCCGAATAAAGAAATTACTGTCATTTCAAATTTTGTTGATACTTCAGTTTTTTTCCGCTCTCCAAAAGCGGAAATTCGCGACCAACTTGGCCTGGGCGGTGAGAAAATTGTTATTCATATTTCCAATTTCAGGCCGGTTAAATGTATTGGCGATATTATAAAAATTTTTTATGCATTAAGTCAACGCATCTATACAACGCTATTGCTTGTTGGTGACGGACCGGAGCGGAGTGAAGCTGAAATTCTTGTAAGGCAGCTTGGGATTACCGACAGGGTGAAGTTTCTTGGCAAACTTGACGATATTGTTCCGTTGCTGTCTATTGCTGATCTTATGCTGATGCCGAGCAATGCAGAATCATTTGGCCTTGCTGCACTTGAGGCCATGGCTTGCGGTGTTCCGGTTGTTGTAACTATGGCGGGCGGGTTTCCAGAATTTATTGTACATGGACAGCACGGCTACCTAATGGAGCCTGGAGATATTGACGGGATGGCCGAGAAAGCGTTTCATCTTCTATCCGATTCCTGTCACTGGCTTGAGTGTTCTAAGGCTTGCGTTCAACAAGCAAAACGGTATGAAACCGTATTGCTTGTTGAAGAGTATGAAAGGTATTATACCAGCCTGCTTAATGGCGAACAGAGTTGTGTTGTCACTCAATAACGTTTGGTTGAAAGAAGCACTGCCCGGTACTTTTCAAGGTTTTCAAGCACCTCTCCAGTACCTCTTGCCACGGCACTCAAGGGATCTTCGCTGATATGCACGGCAAGCCTTGTTTCCTCATTGATTTTTTTGTCAAGACCTTTGATGAGTGCTCCCCCTCCGGCCAGAAAAAGGCCACGATCAAGAATATCAGCAGAGAGTTCCGGTTTGGTTACCTCAAGACTTTTTTTGATTGATGTAATGATCTGGCTTATTGGTGTGGCGATAGCTTCCCTTATAGTCGATGAGTTGACCTCCCGTTCTTCAGGAAGTGCGGTGACAAGGTTTCTACCCCTGACGTTCATCGTCATTTCCTTTTCGAGTTTATAGGCCGATGCTATTTTTATTTTTACATCTTCGGCTGTACGTTCACCGATGGCAAGGTTGTAGGCTTTGCGAAAGTGACGGACAATTGAGTTGGTGATATCGGTACCTGCAACCCGCAGTGACTCGCCAGATGCAATACCTCCGAGTGAAATAACAGCAATTTCCGTTGTACCGCCTCCGATATCAACAATCATGTTACCCATAGGTTCTTTTACATCAAGCCCGATACCGATTGCTGCCGCCATTGGTTCAGCGACCAGATAGACCTCTTTTGCACCGACATGTTCGGCGGAATCTCGTACTGCTCTTTTTTCCACTTCGGTAATTCCTGAAGGAATGCCGATGACCATACGACGGATACCAAGTGAAAACTGGCTTTTTGTTTTTTGAATTAACCCCTTGATCAGCTCTTCTGTTGCTTCATAATCGGCAATAACGCCATTGGCTAGAGGCCGGATGGTGATTATGCCTGGATGAGTTTTTTCATGCATGAGAAGGGCTTCATGTCCTATAGCTACTACTTTTCCTGTATTACGTTCACGAGCGACAATTGATGGCTCATTTAAAACAATGCCTTTGTCGCGAATAAAAATCAGAGTGTTCGCTGTTCCGAGATCAATAGCGATATCTCTGAACAGACTACTAAAAAAGCTCATGTTAACATGTTCCTACGTGTGGTGTTATGACAGGCTTGGAAAGGAGCTTGTTCAGGCTGTATTCCAAGGTTTGAACTGAACACGTAAGGTAGTTAATGGAACTTTTTTTTCAAATCAAAACAGTGTTTCATTGTAGCTTTTTTTTGATTTTTAACAGGCATCTGGTTGATGATGAAGAGTTTCTATAAATATGGTTATTGAGTACATTAACGCTAATCAAATTTTTGAAGCCAGAACACTAAAATTACAGAGAAGTGCTGCATCTATATCGTTTTGCTGAAGACTGTTCAGCCCTGAAAAAACAGTTGACCCGGAGTGTTACCTTTGACGCTGCTGCTCATTCTCTTGTTGATGAGATACTGCAAAATGTTCTTCATCACGGGGATGGAGCTGTACTGGACTATACCGAACAGTTCCAGGGAGTTAGGTTATCTGCTATGAAGGTCGCTCCCGAAGTGATGCAGGAGGCTTATGAGCGAACAGATTCCGAATTTCTTGCAGTGCTTGCGGAAGCTTACAGTAATATTGTCCGGTTTCATCAGCATGAGGTCGAAAAAAGTTTTTTTTATGAAAGCGATGGTGGTGTACTGCTTGGGCAAAGGGTTACAGCCATGGAAAAAGCGTTGCTCTATGTGCCAGGCGGTAAAGCATCCTATCCTTCGTCTTTACTTATGAATGCAGCACCCGCAATGGTGGCTGGAGTAAAGCAGGTTATTGTCACCACGCCTTGTGATGCTTCGGGAGAGGTGAGTCACCATATTCTTGCTGCTGCAGTTGTTGCCGGCATTGATTCAGTGTATAAACTTGGTGGTGCGCAGGCAATCGCTGCTTTTGCTTATGGTACTGAAAGTATTCCCAAGGTCGATATTATTTCCGGACCGGGTAACAAATATGTAGCGCTTGCCAAAAAACAGGTGTTCGGCCACGTAGCTATTGACAGTATTGCTGGGCCGTCTGAAGTGGTTATCATTGCTGATGAAGCAGCGAATCCTGAATTTATTGTTCTGGACATGTTTGCCCAGGCGGAGCATGATCCCGATGCATCGGCAGTGCTGATTACACCGTCAGAAACGTTGGCTTCTGCCGTACGTGAGTGTGTTGAAACACGTTTGCCGTCAATGCTTCGCTGCGATATCATCGCTGCCTCACTGCAGCAGAACGGGGCAATTGTGCTTGTTCGATCGCTTGAAGAGGCATGCACAGTGTCGAACATGATTGCTCCGGAACACCTTGAATTACATGTTGAACATCCGTGGGATATTCTTTCGGGTATTCACCATGCCGGTGCTATTTTTATGGGAGGATACTCCTGTGAAACTGTGGGTGACTACTATGCTGGGCCGAACCATACTTTACCGACCAATGGTACGGCAAGGTTTTTTTCACCATTATCGGTTCATGACTTTGTAAAGCATACTTCAATTATTTCCTATTCAAAAAAACAATTGCATCGCAGCGGAGAGAAAATAGCCAAATTTGCTGATCATGAAGGGTTGCAGGCCCATGCTGAAGCTGTCCGTGCAAGATTGAGAACGCTATGAGAGTAGCAGATTTCGATTATGAACTGCCTGAAGAGAAGATTGCTTATTATCCGCCTAAAGAGAGAGGAGCAACACGTCTTCTTGTTGTTAGCCGAAAGTCAGGTGAAATCAGGCATGACCGTTATGCTGGGCTCTATGATTTTCTGAAGAAGGGTGATTTGCTGGTACTGAACAACACCAGAGTAATACGGGCGCGGCTCTTTGCTTTCAAATTGACCGGGGCGCGAATAGAGTTGATGCTTCTTGAAAAACATCAGGTTGAACAAAATCTGGTGCTTTATCGGGGCAAACTGAAAAAAGGGGAGACGTTGACAGCTCACGGTCAGAAAATACTGGTCGCCGACATTGTTGATCATGGCATTGCCCGTATTGAGATTCAGGGAAATTATCTCTCTGGTTCCGTTCAGGATTTTTTTGAGCATTACGGAGGGGTTCCCATTCCTCCCTACCTCAAACGGGAGGCCGAAGAGCTTGACCGGGAACGATACCAGACAGTATTTGCTCAACAGCCGGGATCTGTTGCGGCTCCAACCGCCTCCATTAACCTGACGCCGGAACTGCTTGAAAAACTTCGTCAGAAGGAGGTTGATATCACAGCTATTACCCTGCATGTTGGTCTTGGAACCTTTTTACCCATAAGGGTGGAATCACTTCACGAACATGTCATGCACCGCGAGTATTACTCAATCCCTGTGGAAGCTGCTGAAAAGATTCGCAGAGCAAAAAACTTCGGTGGACGAATTATAGCTGTTGGTACTACCGTGACCAGAGCACTCGAACACGCCGGAGAGCGTATTGAGTATTTTTCAGGGAGTGAAGACAATCAGGCACTGACGGGTGAAGCTGATATTTTTATTTTTCCAGGCTATAAGTTTCGGATTATTGATGCTCTTTTAACCAATTTTCATGCACCTCGTTCAACAGTTCTTATGCTTACCGCAGCGTTCACCGGTTCGGATAATCTACGTAAAGCATATAGCTCTGCTTTGGCAGAAGGATATTATTTCCTCAGTTACGGTGACAGCATGCTGATTATTTGACACGTTTTTACTGATTTTGTTTTTAAAAATCCAGTATGGTATATTAACAAATTAGTGTATTGCCGGGTTGCAAGTGAGTATTTCCTGCCTTTTTTTCTTGGACAATTACATATAGTTTCAAACATTCATAACATCAGGAGATTGACCTTATGAGTCTTGTAGAACAATATCGCGCTCATACCGAAGAGAGAGCGAAACTCGCTATTCCCCCCTTACCGTTAACTGCTGAACAGACTCGTTCACTTGTTACTCTTCTGCAGCAGAATCCTGTTGTTGAAAAGGAGTATCTGCTTGAGTTATTTCTTGAGCATATCAGTCCAGGTGTTGATGATGCTGCGTTTGAAAAAGCTGCGTTTCTCGACGCTATTGTTAAAGGTGAAATTCTCTGTACCGTTATCGACCAGATTGAGGCCATCAGAATTCTGGGGACTATGCTTGGCGGTTATAATGTCAAGCCGCTTATCGATGCACTCAGCCACAGCAATCCGGTAATATGCAGTACATCTGCTGAAATGCTGAAAAAAATCTTACTGGTTTATGATGCATTTGATGATGTTGTTACGCTGTCAAAAACCAACAACTACGCCCTCGAAGTGCTTAAGTCATGGGCTGAAGGTGAGTGGTTTTCTTCAAAGCCTGTTCTTGAAGAAAAAATAACCCTCACAGTTTTCAAAGTTCCTGGTGAAACCAATACCGATGACCTTTCTCCGGCAAGTGAAGCATTTACCCGTAGTGATATTCCCTTGCATGCACTGTGCATGCTTGGTAACAAAATTGCTGATCCTATAGGCACTATTGCACAGTTGAAAACAAAGGGTTATCCACTTGCTTATGTTGGAGATGTCGTGGGTACCGGATCAAGCCGGAAATCTGGTATTAATTCGGTGCAGTGGCATCTTGGTCTCAATATTCCGGCAGTGCCAAATAAACGCACCGGCGGGGTTGTGATTGGAGGAATAATCGCCCCTATATTTTTCAATACAGCAGAGGATTCCGGAGCATTGCCAATCCAAGCTGATGTGTCGGCGCTGGAGAGTGGAGATGTTATTGATCTCTATCCTTGCGAAGGTAAAATCGAAAAGAATGGTGAGGTCATTGCTCGTTTTGAGCTTACTCCCAACACGCTTGCAGACGAGGTACGTGCTGGCGGGCGTATTGCCTTGATTATCGGGAGAAACCTTACAGCAAAAGCGCGAAAAGTTCTCGGGCTTGGTGAGGAGACACTTTTCCAGCGTCCCGAGCAACCTGCGGATAGCGGCAAAGGCTACACTCTTGCTCAAAAAATGATCGGTAAGGCTTGTGGCCTTCCCGGTGTTCGTCCCGGCATGTATGTTGAAGCCGAAACCCTGACAGTTGGTTCTCAGGATACCACGGGAGCAATGACGCGAGATGAAGTTAAAGAGCTTGCAGCCTTGAGTTTCAGCACTGATCTTTTCATGCAGAGTTTTTGCCATACATCGGCCTACCCGAAACCTTCTGATATTACTCTCCACAGAAACCTGCCGTTTTTTATCATGAGCAGGGGAGGTGTTTCGTTGAAACCGGGAGATGGTGTTATTCACACCTGGTTGAATCGTATGGTACTGCCTGATACGCTTGGAACTGGTGGAGATTCTCATACCCGCTTTCCTATCGGAATTTCTTTTCCCGGAGGTTCTGGACTTGTAGCTTTTGCCGGTGTTACCGGTACTATGCCGCTTAACGTTCCTGAATCAATACTTGTCCGTTTTACTGGTGAACTGAAGCCTGGGATTACATTGAGAGATCTTGTCAATGCAATTCCCTACGTTGCTATTAAAAAGGGTTTGCTGAGTGTTGAGAAGAAAGGCAAGAAAAATGTTTTTGCCGGGCGTATTCTGGAAATTGAGGGGCTGCCTAATCTCAAGGTGGAGCAGGCGTTTGAGTTGAGCGATGCTTCTGCTGAACGAAGTGCAGCCGCGTGTACTGTGCGACTTGATAAAGAGCCGGTTATTGAATATCTCAGTTCGAATATCGTTTTGCTCGAACAAATGATTACTGAAGGATATGGTGATGCCGATACCCTTCGCCGCCGTATTGGCAAAATGCAGCATTGGCTTGAAAACCCTTCACTCCTCGAGCCTGACGCTGATGCAGAGTATGCAGAGGTGCTTGAAATTGATATGAGTTCAATAACTGAACCAATTCTTGCCTGCCCCAATGATCCTGATGATGTCAAGACGCTCAGTGAAATACTTGGTAATGAAAAAATGCCCAAAGTTATTGATGAGGTGTTTGTTGGAAGTTGTATGACCAATATCGGGCATTTCCGTGCTCTTGGCGAGGTATTCAGAGGTAAAGGAGTTGCATCGGCAAAACTCTGGATTGTACCTCCCACGAAGATGGATATGAAAAAACTGATAGAGGAAGGCTATTATTCCATTTTTGGAGCAGCGGGAGCGCGTATTGAGACTCCTGGATGTTCTCTTTGCATGGGTAACCAGGCAAGGGTAGCTGATAATGCAGTTGTTTTTTCCACCAGTACCAGAAATTTTGATAACCGGATGGGCAATGGCGCTCAGGTATATCTTGGTTCAGCTGAACTTGCTGCGGTATGTGCGCTTCTTGGTCATCTGCCCAACAAGGATGAGTATCTGGAGATTTTCAACAAGCATCTTTCGGGCAAAAAGGGCGAGAATGTATATCGTTACCTGAATTTCGACAAGCTTGCAAAAGCAGAATTAGAGTTGCTTGTTAATTAAAAAAACCATTTATTAATGGCGGGGTATGAAAAATTTTTACATATTCCGCCATACAGTGGTCTTTTGAAAACTCACTGTTTTTTTTTATTATACAAAAGCTGAAAAAGCTGGTTAATTAATCAAACAACAAAACAACGATCCTGAAATGAAAAAACTTTTTATTTTCTTGTTCCTTTTAAGCTCAGTTTCTTTTGTGGGCTGCGCTAAAAAAACTGAAGCACCTGTTGAAGCACCTGCAACTGAAGCACCTGCACCTGCAGCAACACCTGCACCTGCACCTGCAGCACCTGCAGCTGAAGCACCAGCAGCAGCACCTGCAGCTGAAGCACCAGCAGCAGCACCTGCAAAGTAAGTTCCCGTTTTTACGGTTTCTTATGCAAAAGAGACAGAATGAAAAATTCTGTCTCTTTTTTTATTTACAGAAGAAATTAAAAGGTGCATGTCTCATCAGAGCTGCATACGATGCAAAAGAATGCCTACCTGAAAAAGGGAAGCTTTTGCTTGTAAACGAGGCATTAAACTTAGAGAAAACAAAAAAGCTGCCCCATACATTGATTTATGAAGCAGCTTTTTTCGCTTTTATGTTGAGGAGGCAGGACTCGAACCTGCAATTGCCTGATCCAGAATCAGGAGCCTTACCAATTTGGCCACTCCTCAATGCGGAACAAATTATATTTAAAAAAAAACATTATTCCAATTCTCTTTTTAATCAATTTATATTCAGATAAAAGAGAGAATGCGTTATGGTAATTGACGAGCGAGGGGTATTACATATCGCTAAAGAAGGATCAGGTTTCATTTGAAATTTTTCTCTCCAATTAATTTCGGCAAATCTGATATCGGGAATAAACTTATTCATCCACTCAAATCAGATAAAAAGATTTGAATATGTATGAAAGCGAATGGCTGACCCGCAAAATCCGGATTGATGCGCAACTGAAAGCCCTCAATCCTCCATTTGAGATTATCCCTTACAAAAGCGGAATGGATACTTCCGTCTTGTTATGTCACGCTGTTGAAGAGTACCCGACGGATAATGGACCGGCTGATTATGCTTTATTTGTCGGTGGGCAGCTGCTTGGCATTATCGAAGCCAAAAAAGTTGCCATCAATCCTCAGAACGTTCTGGAACAGGCAAAACGTTATGCTTCCGGCTGCAAAAACACCGTTGGCCGATGGGGTGATTTCAAAGTTCCGTTTCTCTATGCTTCAAACGGCACCCAGATATGGTTTGCCGATGTTCGCGAAGAAAACTACTACTCAAGGGAACTGCTTGATTTTCATACCGGAGAAGCCATCAGAGAGCTGTTTGCCAGGGACTATACCCGATGCAAAAAGTGGTTCAGTACTACTCCTAACGAAATTGAGCGCCTTCGTCCTTACCAGAAAGAGGCTATAGCTGCCGTCGAAAACGGATTGACAGCCAATAAACGGCTGATGATGCTTGCCATGGCTACCGGAACAGGAAAAACCTTCACGACGGTTTCCATGGTTTACCGGTTGATTAAATCAGGTTATGCCCGTCGCATTCTCTTTCTCGTCGACCGTCGTGCATTGGCGGCTCAGGCTTCTCAGGCGTTTTCATCATTCATAACACCGGCGGGCAATAAATTCAATCAGGAATACGAGGTGTTCAGCCAGAAATTCCAGAGAGAAGATTTTGAAGAGGGCGAGCAATTCGATATCGGCGTTATGCCGAATGATTACCTCACATCTCCGAATGCAGCTCATACCTTTGTCTATGTGGCAACAGTTCAACGCATGGCGATAAACCTCTTTGGCCGGGAAGGTTCATTCGGGCAGAGTGAAAGCGATCCGGATATTGATGCCGATGCAGACAGGATTGCACTGCCCATTCACGCCTTTGATGTCATCATTGCCGATGAATGCCATCGCGGTTACACGTCAAGGGATACCAGCATCTGGCGTGCCGTGCTCAACCACTTCGATGCCGTCAGGATAGGGCTGACCGCGACCCCCGCTTTACATACCGTTGCCTACTTCGGTACTCCCGTCTTTCGCTACACGGTTGAAAAAGCCGTTCTTGAAGGGTTTCTGGTCGATTACCAGGCAGTGAAAATCAAATCGGATGTCCGTATAAACGGAATTTTTCTCAACGAAGGCGAAACCGTCGGGATTAAAAATCCAGACACCGGCATTGAGCTGCTTGACAGGCTCGAAGATGAGCGCGACTTCAACACAGAGCAGGTTGAGCGGACAATAACTTCGCCCGACAGCAACCGGAAAATTATTGAAGAAATTGCCCGCTATGCACGGCAACATGAAAAGGATACAGGGCGTTTTCCCAAAATCCTGATCTTTGCCGTCAACGACATTGCCCATATTTCGCATGCAGACCAGCTTGTCTCTATTGCCCGTGAAGTGTTCGGGCAAGGTGACTCATTTGTGCAGAAAATCACCGGCAGCGCATCGGTTGACCGCCCCCTTGAAAAAATCAGACGCTTCAGAAACAGGCCGCAGCCCTCGGTTGTTGTAACGGTCGATATGCTCTCCACAGGAGTGGATATTCCCGCACTCGAATACATTGTTTTTCTCCGGCCGGTTAAATCGCGTATTCTCTGGACGCAGATGCTCGGCAGGGGAACCCGGAAATGCGTCGACATCAATAAAGAGTTCTTCACCATATTCGACTGCTTTGATGGTTCCCTCATAACATATTTCAAAGATGCCACCGATTTTGTGATTGAAGTCGAAGAAACAGGGGAAACCGTTACCCTTGCCGATATCGTCGAAAACATCTGGAACAATGTGGAGCGCGACTACAACACAAAACGGCTCATTAAACGGCTTCGCCGCGTAGCCGACACCATGAGCGCAAAAGCCCGTGAACACTTCTCCGCGTTCATTCCCGAAGGTGACATTGGCAGATTCACCGACGGGTTGCGCGAAAAGCTCAAAACCAGCTTCTCTGATACCATGCAGCTTCTTCGCAACAAGGAGTTTCAGGAGCTGCTTCTCAATTACGACCGCGCCCGTATCCCCTTTTATGTTGCGTACGATACGCAGGACTCCGTCTCCTCTGAAGTTCTCTTTACTGTTCAGGAAGATCAGCTCAAACCATCGGACTACCTGAACGCCTTTGCCGACTTTATCCATGCCAGCAAAGAGAAAATAGAAGCTCTTGCCATTCTTTTCAGAAACCCGAGGAAATGGAATACCAATGCTCTCAAAGAGATCCGGCAGGAACTCAGGAAAGAGGGATATGAAGAAAAGAAAGTCCGCAAGGCGCATGAACTTTCCGGCCATAAGGCAATGGCCGACATTATCTCACTCATCAAAAATGCAGACAATGAGCACAACCCGCTCCTGACAGCCGAAGAACGGGTGAACAAGGTCATTGCCGAGTTGCAGGCAGCCCGATCATTTAAACCCGAACAAAACGCATGGCTGGAGTATATTAAGCAACACCTGATTGTCAATCTTGGCATAGAAAAAGAAAACTTCGATCTTGTTCCTGTTCTTGCCCGTCAGGGCGGGCTTGCAAAGGCAAAAAAGGTTTTCGGTGCTGAACTCGATGCCATTCTCGAAGAACTCAACTATAAACTCGCGGCATAACCGGTACGAATGTCAGATATTGTCAACAAACTCTGGGGGATGTGCCATACCCTCCGGCACGACGGAATTGATTACGGCGACTACATTGAGCAGCTTACCTACCTGCTATTCATCAAGATGGCTGATGAAAAAGATGTTGATCTGCCCGAAGGGTGCGACTGGGATACCCTCAAAGGGCTTTCCGGTACGGAACTTACCGACCATTATCTGCTCGTTCTCCAGAAACTCCGCGATGCAACAGGGCTTCTGGGCGATATCTTTGCTCAATCCATGCCGAGGTTCAACAATCCGGTAAGCCTCAAAAAAGTGATTACCATGATTGATGCCGAAGAGTGGGCAAGCATGGGGGTTGATGTAAAAGCTGAAGCGTTTGAAGGTCTGCTCGACAAAGCCGCCAGCGAAGGCAAAAAGGGTGCAGGCCAGTACTTTACTCCGCGGGTACTGATTCAGAGCATGGTACGGTTGATGCAGCCTGATCCGCTTAAAAACCGTGAACTTACCATCTGCGACCCAGCCTGCGGAACAGGAGGTTTTCTGGTGGCGGCCTATGAATGGCTGATGGAAGAGACCAAAGGCGCGCTGCCGCTTGATGAGGTGCAGCGCATCAAGGAAAGCACCTATTTCGGGCAGGATCTGGTTGCCCGGCCCCGACGCCTTGCGCTCATGAACCTTTTTCTGCATGGCTTGAAGCCGACCATCTATCTTGGCGACACCATTTATGAACCAGACAGCGGTGAGCGCTATAACGTCGTCATTACCAATCCTCCGTTTGGAACGAAGGGTGCAGGGCAGGCCCCGACACGTGATGATTTTACCATTGCAACATCCAACAAGCAGCTCAACTTTGTACAGCATATCCTGACCATTCTGAAACCTGGCGGACGGGCGGCAATTGTTCTGCCTGACAACTGCCTTTTTGAAGAGAAGGCCGGAGAGGTCTTTGAAATCCTGATGGCCGACTGCAACGTGCATACCGTCCTGCGTTTGCCCCGCGGCACCTTTATCCCTTATGCAAACGCTCAGGCGAATGTGGTTTTTCTGCAGAAGGGCAGACCGACCGGAACCGTATGGATATACGATTGCCGTTCCAATATCCCGGGCTGCACCAAAAAAGACCGTCCGCTGACCGCCGACATGTTTACCGACTTTGAACAGTGCTACGGTACCGACCCGAACGGAAACAGCAAGCGGGAAGATCAGGGCAGGGAAGGGCGCTTCCGCTCATTCCATATTGATGAAATACAATCGCGCGGTTACAAACTCGATATCAAATGGCTGAAAGATGATTCCCTTGACGACCCGAACAACCTGCCCGAACCCGTTGACCTGATTGCCGAAGCCCTGACTGAGCTTGAAGCAGTGGTTGACGAACTGAATGAAATCACTCTTTTACTGGGGCAGGAGTGATGGGGAGAGAACATTGGGTAGAGACGACGCTTGATAATGTCGTCTTGCATAAAAAAGGGAAAAAACCGAAAAAACTGGAAAGGAGTGAATTCCCTAAATCAATACCCTACATAGATATTGAAGCATTTGAAACAGGTAAAATCAAGCAATTTGCAGATATAGCATCTTCCAATTGCTGCGATAATAAAGATGTTTTGGTCGTTTGGGATGGTGCCAGATTTGGATTAACAGGTTATAATCAGAGAGGTTCTGTTGGCTCTACTTTGGCATGCCTTACTCCTGTAATAATTGAGACGACTTACCTTTTAAATTTTATTCAGCGGTGTTATTCAGTTATACAGTCAAATCCGAAAGGAACGGGTATTCCGCATGTCAATCCAGATATTTTTTGGAATTTGACAATTCCTCTCCCGCCCCTGAACGAACAAAAGCGTATTGTCGAAAAGCTTGATGCCATTCTGCCGAAGGTGAAAAACGCAAAAGCCCGGCTTGAAAAGATTCCCGTTATCCTCAAAAAATTCCGGCAAAGCATTCTTGCCGCGGCTTGCTCAGGCCGATTGACGGAAGAGTGGAGAGTGGGGAAGGACTTACAAAATTGGGAAGAGGTAAAGCTTAAAGATGTAGGAACAATTGGTAGGGGTAAGTCAAAAAACAGGCCAAGAAATGATCAGAAATTGTTTAATGGGCCTTATCCATTTATACAAACAGGAGATATTTCGCAATCAGGAGGATTTATAACCTCACATTCACAGACCTATAATGACCTTGGTCTTGCTCAGAGTAAATTATGGCCAGAAAAGACTCTCTGTATTACCATTGCGGCTAATATTGCGAATACAGCTATTCTTACTTATCCAGCTTGTTTTCCTGATAGTGTTGTAGGGTTTATTTCTAATTCAGAAAAGAGTGAGTTGATGTTTATAAAATGGATTATTGACATGATAAAGAATGATCTTGAAAATTATGCTCCAGCAACAGCTCAGAAAAATATTAATCTTGGTATTCTGAATGATGTTGTTTTTAAGTGTCCATCACTTGAAGAACAAAACGAAATCGTCCGTCGCGTAGAAAAACTTTTTGCCATTGCCGATTCCCTTGAAGCCAGATACAGAAAAGCAATGGAGCGGGTTGAAAAAATTGAACAGGCAGTTCTCGCCAAAGCCTTTCGTGGTGAACTCGTTGAACCCGACCCCAACGATGAACCGGCGGAAGAGCTGCTCAAACGGATTCTTGAGGAGAAGGCCGCACTTGATCCCGGTATGAAGAAAAAGAAACGTACAGCGAACGTAGCCATAATTTCGTCAACCTAGCTCTGAAACCAAGGAGTTGCTATGTTTAATGATAAACCCTATGCAGAAGTAAACAGGGAAGAACGCTTTTTCTGTTTTCTGTTTGCTCATGCTCTGCTGATGTCGAGGAGTGTACGCTTCGGTTTTGCCAAGCTGGCGAAGGAGAAATACAATGTACATCTTGACCCAGATGCTCTTGAGGTCTATGTGGAGGCAGCCGCGCTTCGCGATTACTGGTTTAACCTTGGCGACCCCGTAAGCTATTCGGAGAAAATGGATAAACGGAGAAGGGAAGTCCTTGAACAGATTCTTGAATATTTTAAAGTGCCATCCGGCATTTTAGATAAACACGCATTGTTCAAGACATCAATGGGAAAACTCTGGAGTCCCAGCCACTGGAACATTAATGCGTTGAAGAATGCGGGTCTTGACAAGTATAATTTTATAGATGGTGGTGATCAATACAATCTTATAGATGTCAAGTGGGCGTTCAACGCAAAACCGGACATTGTATTGATTTCACCGGAATCGATGCTCGTAATCGAAGCAAAACTCGAATCGGCGGAGGGGTGCAATGCTGCATCGGGCTATGGGCAGTATAAAATTCAGCGGTTGATCATGAAGTTATGGAAACTTCTCATTCCGAAATTCGCGAATAAACAGCTGCAATTTGCCCTGCTTAAAGTAAAGGGTTCAAGTGAAAAAAGCATTATATGGTCAAAACTTACGGAACTAATTGCAAAGTCTGATGCCGACAACTTTACCCGTGAGTCATTTGATATACTAAAGAAACGATATTACCCATAGAAGCAAACTGGATAAATGGCTATGGCTGCGGTGTTTTCTGCGAGGAGAAGTACGAAGAAACCAAAGCTCATTTTATTGAGGTGTATTACTCTCTGGTAGGGGTCAGGTAAAAGATTTATGAACAATCCGATATAATCCACGTTGATCATTGCTGTATTTTTACTTAAAATTAGAACAGATATAATTTATTAGTGTTGCAAACTCTAACACACGGAGGATATGATGTTGGTATTTCTTTACTGTAAAAAGCAGCTCCGGTACATCATTGCGTTGCTCTGTTTTCTTTTCGCGTTTATTTATTCTGCCCAGGAGGGACAAGGAGCTCCGCCATTATCACGTGCTGAATTGATGGAACGAGCTTTGAAAGCATCATCTCCAGAGCTTGCTTTTTCATATCATAACGTCAGCAGGATGCTGGAACAGTGGTTTCCTCTGGTTGAAAAAGGTATGAATATAGTTATGCCTTCAGGGACGGTGACAAAGGATAATGTGCAGGATTTGAAAAATGAGTATCGGAAACGTCAGCAGGTGTATGAAGATGCTATTCGAACGAGAGGTTTTAAGAATATTGCTGGAGATTACCGTGTTGAAAATGCAACAGAATCGTGCAGCAGGTCTTTTTCTCTGTGGGCAGCTGGCGCTAAAGATGGCACTGTGAAAACCTTGACGATCAAGCAGGATAGTTGTCGTATTGTGCTGGTTAATGATGTTTTGATTAATGGTAAATCAGGAAAATTTGAAATAAAAGGAGTGGTTGTGGGGTCGTCATTTGTTTTTGATGAACCGACCAACTCGGACTATACGTTCATTGGCGAGATTATGGAGGGCAATAAAATTGTGGTAAAGCCTAATGTTGAGCAGATATTGTCGGCATGGCCAGGGCCCAAAACAGGATTTTCTATACCAGCTCCTGATCGAAACACGCTGACCGATTGTTCTGTAACACTTGTTCAGGTAACGAAGTAACAGTGCATTCATTGTTATTTGAAAGCAATACCCACAACAGTTTTACGAATTATTTTTTCCTTTCAGCACTGTTTTTCTGATCGCGCAAGGGCAAGTCAATAAATAAGTATTGTCAAAGTCAAATTATTTACGAATAGATTTTTAATAATCTTTGCTACACATCAGGCTTTACTCTTTTGATTTCGGCAAGATAGTTACTGAATGTCTCCCCGTACATTTCCCAGACGGTCATGAACAGTGCGGCAATAATGGGGCCAATAAAAATGCCGAAAATACCGAATAAACCTATACCTCCGAGTGTTCCGAAAAAAATAAGCAGTTCATGCAGTTGGGTGTCGCGCCCAACCAGGATGGGGCGAATAAAATTGTCGAGTGAATTGACCACGATGCCGAGGAATAAAAAAACAGAGATAGCCTGTGGGTACTGACCTGTTACAGCAAGGAAGATGATGACCGGAATCCAGATGCAAATCCATGTTAACAGTGGCCCAAGAACTGGAAACATTAACAGTACAGACATGATAGTGCCCCAGAAAACGGCGTTATCAATGCCGGCAAAATGAAATGCAAGTCCGGAAAGGGTTCCCTGCACAATCCCTACAACCATGCATCCCTTTATGGTTGCTCTGGTCACTGAAAGAAATTTGTCGAGTAAGCGATGCAGGTCTGACTCAGATAACGGGAAATAGGATAAGGTTTTTTCCATAATCCGCTTTCCATCCCTGATAAAGAAAAACATGGTATAGAGGAAGATGAAGAGCAGAAAGAGATCGGTGGCGGCAGAATAGGTAAACCCTGAAAGAGACTTGAAGAGAAATGATCCTGTCTGGCTGGCTGCCTCTCCGGCTTTTTGCAGAATATTTTCGCGGTAGAGCTCAAGATCGTTATAAAATGGCAGGGTGCGAAGGTTCTGGTCGAATACTGCCGGTTCGAGGATCTGTTGCTGAATCCAGGGTACGGCAATGCTGCTGATTCTGATGGCCTGTTGTATAACAATAACAATCAGGAGGGCAAGCGGAAGAAAAACCATGAAAACAAGCGTCAGCATGGTCAATGCGGCATTCAGGCTCTTTTTATTCCTGAACCAGCATGAAAAACGGTTGAATATTGGTATGGCAAGTGCGGAAAAAATAGCAGCAAGAAAAATAGTCATGAGAAAATAACGGATCATGACTACAAATAGTGCTGAAATGATGAGGGCAATCAGAAGAATAATAACCTGGTTTGATTTTATGCTGTTCATAATCATGATGTTTCCATGCCTTATCCCTTCCTTGTTACCATTTCAAGCAGTTGTTTTATAATTTAATGCTTATTTCACGAGAATACCGTTTTTATAACACGTTTTTTATACAAAGAATAACGCAAAGAGATTGGCTTGGATTCTGATGCTTTATTTGCTGATATGACAAATCAATGTATGCTCATAAATCAGTTTATCAGGTAGATTTTTCGTTTTTTTAAAAATTTTTTCCGGAATTATACAAGCAAAAGGGCTTCCTTTTCAGGTAGCCCTTTTACTTTTTATACTGCCTTTTTTGAGAGTTGTCTTTCTTGTTTGGAATGACAACTCAATCAAAAAGTTCTCCCAGAAATCCTAATGGCCCGCCTTTTCTTTTTCTATGTCCGGTTTTTGTATCGTAATAGTAGTCGTGATCATCGTTATGATGATCATGATGGGATTTTTCTTGGGGATAATTTCGCGAATATTCTTTTTGATTTGATCCACCTTGCGAACGTTCAATGATTTTATCAAGCTCACCTCTATCAAGCCAAACCCCTCTGCAGTCAGGGCAATAATCAATTTCGATATTCTGACGTTCAGAAATTACAAGATCAGTATTGCATGCAGGGCATTTCATGGGATTCTCCAGTTGTTTGGATCGCGAAAATTAAAATTGCTATTAAACGTTGTATTGAACTCTATGAAAAGATAGCAGTGCGACCTTAAAACCCGCTGAAGGTGCGCTTAAAATTTGATTAATTATTATCGCCAGCGTAAAGAATTAATATTGTACTTCACCAAGTTCTTTTTCCATAAGTCCTGATTTTGAGAACGTGAAAAAGCCTCCTTTGCTCGCTTTTTCTATAATAGAGCCACGAATTTTCTTTTTTTGATCCCTTGAGGTAAAAAAATACTTATACTGTAAAAAACCTCATTTTAGTTAACAATAATAAGCTTATGACAGTATGAATTTTAACCCTTGGCACGATGTTGAGATAGGAGAAAATCAGCCAGATATCGTCAATGCCATTATAGAAATTTCGAAAGGCAGTAAAACAAAGTATGAGCTGGATAAAAAAACTGGTATGCTGAAGCTTGACAGGGTTCTTTTTTCCTCTATTTTTTATCCTGCCAATTACGGATTTATTCCGAGAACTCTTGGCGATGACCATGATCCGCTTGATATTGTTGTGATTTCGCAGTGTGACATTGTTCCGATGTGTATGGTAAGAGCAAGGGTTATTGGTGTCATGCGTATGGTTGATCACGGTGAAGGTGATGACAAGATTATTGCTGTTGCTGAAGATGATATCAGTTTGAGCAATGTTCATAATATCGACCAGTTGCCTCCATACTTCAATTCCGAACTTCAGCATTTTTTTGAAGAGTACAAGGCTCTTGAACAGAAAACTGTTCTTGTTGAGGAGTTCCAGGACGCTGATATTGCACGTCAGAGCGTTGCGCATGCGATTGATAACTACATAAAGGTTTATACATAAGGAGCCTTATGGGAGGCCGTTTATTGCCTGAAAATCTGATATGCAAAGAGTAAACGAAAGTCGGTCACTGCTGAGTGGTTACCGACTTTTTATGTTTACCATACAAAAGGATGCCGGGTGATTTTTTCTCCATATTTATTGCTACTGATTTTTCTTGTACTAATAAGGAAGGGTAATTTTTTTTTACCTGACAGTTGCGTTTTCTGTGATGATTGAGGGTGAGTATTTCCTGACCAAGCAGTACACACGTTATGCATGACTTTGATTTTCTTGGTGAACTGGTGCTTATCGGTGCGCTTGCTGTTGCCATTATTCTTGTTTTTCAGCGCCTTAAAATTCCCCCTGTTATTGGCTTGATTTTTACGGGTATTCTGATAGGCCCGTCTGGTATTGGCGCTGTTTATGACGAAAAGCTTATTGCTACACTTGCTGAACTGGGCGTTATTCTTCTCCTTTTTACTATCGGCCTTGAGTTTTCTCTTGATGAGCTTAAAAAACTTAGAAAGATTGTGCTTGTTGGCGGTGTTGTCCAGATTCTTGTTACAGGTCTTGTTATCAGTGTTCTTGCTTATTGGTTTATGTTTGCCATTGGGGATGGTATAACCACCTCTGCCGCTATATTTTTAGGTTTTACGTTTTCGGTGAGTAGTACTGCAATTTGCCTGAAGATTCTGACAGACCGTCAAGAGCTTGGGTTACCACATGGCCGGATTGCGCTTGGAATTCTGATTTTCCAGGATATTGCAGTGGTGCCCTTGATGATCGGTATTAATTTTTTGAATCCATCAGTAGCTCCGTCTTTTGGAATGCTGTTTCAAAAAATCGGCTTTGTTGTCTTGTTTGGCATTGCCATTTTTACTGGTTTCAGAATTCTTATGCCGAAAATGGTTCGGCTTATTGCATCTCTTCAGGCAAGAGAGGTACTGGTTATCGGAGCGCTGGTAATTTGTTTCGGTGCGGCATATCTGACCTCTCTGGTTGGTTTGTCGTTAGCTCTGGGTTCTTTTGTGGCGGGTATGGTTATTGCAAGTACGGATGAAAGTCATCAGATCAGTATAACCATTGACCCTTTTCGTGAGGCGTTTACCAGCATCTTTTTTATATCTGTGGGTCTTCTGCTTGATATCAAGGTGATTAATCTGCTTTTTTTTGTTGCCATTGCTTTGGGAGTGCTTCTTGTTAAAGGTCTGCTTGTTTCGGGGGTATCTCTTTTTCTTGGTAACTCACTCAGGGTCAGCATGATGGCTGGAATGGCGCTTGCTCAGATCGGTGAGTTTTCCTTTGTGCTTGCTGAGGCCGGCTTGAAGAACAATGTGATCGATCATGAGATATTTCAGTCCATGCTTGCCATTATTGTTGTAACCATGACGGTTACTCCAGCCATGATTGCTTTTGCTCCAAAGTTTGCCGATCAGGTTGTACCGGCACTCGGTTTTATTCCTCTTGCTTCAAAGGAGCCATCCCTGGCTTATATGCGTCCGCCTGACAGTACTATTATTTGTGCGGGGGAGATTCATGCCGCAATTATCGGTTTTGGTGTTAATGGCCAGAATGTAGCTGCCGTACTGCATGCTACCAATATCTCCTATTCAGTGCTTGAAATCGATAGGGCCATAGTTAAAGTTATGAGAAAAAAAGGCGAACCGATCTTTTATGGTGACTGTACTGAAAAAAAAGCTTTGCTTCGGGCAGGAATAGATCACGCTCGTGCGGTTGTGCTTGGTATTTCTGATGCAACAGCTATTCGTCAGAGTATTGCGTTAATCCGTGAAATCAATAAAAAAGCTTTCATTATTGTCAGGGCAAGAACTTTTGATGATGTTGCTGAGCTTTACAGTGAAGGCGCTGATGTTGTGGTTACCGAAAAATTTGAAACATCCATCCAGATATTTTCGCAGCTGCTTAACCATTTTACCGTTGATCCTGAGCTGATTCTCGCACAACAGGAAATTATAAGGAGAGAGTGCGAAAAGATTTTTCTGAGTGCTCCAGCTCCCGGGAAATAATGACAATCCATTATTGGGGTAACGCCTTACACTGTTCCGGAAAAAGAAGAGATTTATTTATGCATACAGAGGCAGCTTCCATAAAAGCGCAAGAGAATATAGTTTTACATATCCATTACAAGTTTTTTACCAAGTGTGCGGGCTTTTTTTCTTGTTCGTTCGCTGATTTTCTGGTGTTGTTGCCCGGCAGCCAGCCCGATGAAGAGTGTGCCGACAGGTTTGGCGCCGAGTAGTCGTGCAGCGGTTTTGAGTAGTCTTACAACATCCCCAGAAACTTTTGCCATAAATGCAGGGGCGGCAGAAGATCCAACGAGTAGTGCTGTTTTCTTTTTATCGGGATTTCGGTTTTTTGGAGCGGGCTGTCCCCATGGCCAGTAAGAAAACATAATAAGCCGTTCTATAAATGTTTTCATGACCGCAGTAACAGTTCCTGCATTCATTGGTGAGCCAAGTATAATTGCATCGGAGTTTTCAATGTTTTGAAGCAGGTTTTCCATATCATCTTTCTGAACACATTTTCCATGCTGAAGACCTTGTTGCTGAGTACAGCTCCTACAGTTTGTGCAGTATGAGAGCTGCTTGTCGGTCAGATAAATTTTTCTGGTTTCAGCACCGGCCTCCTTTGCGGCTGCGAGAATTTCATCAATTGTTTGATCGACAATACCTCTTTTACGGTAACTTCCTACAATTGCTATGATGTTTTTGGTGTCAGCCATTTGCAGAGTGGTTTGATTTATTTGTAATATTACAATATAAATACGGTAATAGCCTTGTTCATTAATTGAACAGTTTTATTGTATTTTGAGGATCGTCTGAATAAGCGAGCAATAACATCCATTTTCTCTATACTTTATAAGCTTAATTTTTTTCTACGTTTACGTTTTTAAACTCTAAGTCAGACAAGGGTTTGTGGTTTCTTGTGCGTGATTGGGATTTGTTATCTGGGTTATAGACAATAAGAATACTCTTTATTGCTGTATCTAAGAGGTTACTATAAACTGACTTTTTTTATAAAATGTAATTAACCAAACTATAAAAAACCAGAACCTGAACATGTGTTCTTGATGCTATTTATATATTCAGTTCGTCAAGGGCTTGGTGCAGGGTTGTGCATCCTGCAATGGCGATAGGCAGTTTCCGAAGGGATGGTTTTAGCTCACGGGTATTTGCTTCTGGCAGTACGATTCGTTTGAATCCGAGGTGTGCAGCTTCCCTTATGCGCCGTTCGCTGTCGCTGATAGCCCTCAGTTCTCCGGCAAGACCGATTTCACCGCAACATACCGATACTGGATCAACTTGACGGTTCAACAGCCCCGAAGCAACAGCTGCTGCAATGGCGAGATCAGCTGCTGGTTCAACCAGTTTCAAACCGCCGGCTATTTTGACAAAGACATCTTGACCCCAGGTTTCGAAGTTGAGCCGTTTTTCAAGTACGGCAAGGATAATCGACATGCGTTTCAGGTCAAATCCTGTGCTGATGCGTTGCGGCATTGAATAGTTGCTTTTTGTTACCAGCGCCTGGACTTCCACCAGTAGCGCCCTTGAGCCTTCAATGGCGGCAAGTATTGAATTCCCTGGTACATCAGTCCTGCGACCGGAAATAAAAAATTCAGAAGGGTTGCTGACTTCTTCAAGGCCGGTTTCATCCATACGGAAGACGCCGATTTCATTGGTGGATCCAAAACGGTTTTTGACCGATCGCACAATCCTGTATCGCTGGTATCCTTCACCTTCAAACTGCAGTACCGTGTCGACCATGTGTTCAAGAGCTTTCGGGCCAGCAAGAGAACCCTCTTTTGTGATATGGCCGATAATCATAAGGATAACGTTCTGCTGCTTTGCTGCACGGATAAGCATTGCGGCACACTCCCTGATTTGGGTAATGGTTCCTGCAGAACTTTGGTATTCACCGGAATAGACGGTTTGAATGGAATCGACAATGACCAGAGATGGTTTTTCCTGCTCAATGACTGTAAGAATGCGTTCCAGGTTTACTTCAGGGATCAACCAGAGGTTTTCTGCTCGGATTGAGAGCCTTTCGGCGCGTTCGCGGATCTGGTTTGGAGATTCTTCTCCAGAGATATAAAGTACTTTTGATGGGGCTAGGCGTGGGGCAAGCTGAAGCATGAGAGTGGATTTGCCAATACCAGGTTCACCACCGACAAGCACAGCCGATGCCTGCATGAGTCCTCCGCCAAGTACTCTGTCGAGTTCTCCAATACCGGTGAGTGTGCGTTGGAACTCTGATGAGTTTACATCATGCAGATTCTGAAGGGTAGGCATGACATCGGAAGTGCCCTCTTTGCGTTTTTTCAGTTCTGGTTCAATATGGGTTTCCTGAAGCGTTCCCCAGCTCTGGCATTCAAAACATTTCCCTTGGTATTTTAGTGAAATGGCGCCGCAATTTGTGCAAATGTATCTGGTTGCTGATTTGGCCATTTACGTTACAGGCCGTTTATACGTTGGAATGAGTGTAATGTATTTTTTAACAGCATGGCTATGGTCATGGGACCTACACCTCCTGGTACCGGGGTTATGGCGGAAGCAATTGCTGAAACACCCTCGTAATCAACGTCGCCAACCAGCCGGAAGCCGCTTTTTGTCGCTGGATCTTCAATACGGTTGATGCCTACATCAATAACAACTGCTCCGGGTTTAACCATATTCGCAGTGATGAAGCCAGCTTTGCCGATAGCGGCAATAAGAATATCTGCCTGTTTGGTGTAGAACGGAATATCTTTTGTTGCTGAATGGCAGATAGTGACAGTGCAGTTTGTGGCATCAAGTTTCTGCAGCATCAGGTTTGCCATTGGTTTTCCAACAATATTACTGCGTCCTAACACCACACAGTGTTTTCCTTTTGTCTCGATATTGTAGCGTTTCAGTAGTTCAATGATTCCATAAGGGGTACAGCTTACAAAGCATTTATCGAGATGCCCCATGACAAGGCGCCCGAGATTTTCAGGGTGAAACCCGTCAACATCTTTGGCGGGATCAATGGCAATGGTTACGGCAAATTCATCAATCTGTTTTGGAAGAGGTTGCTGTACAAGAATGCCGTGAACGTTCGGATCGTTATTAAGTTTTTTGATTGTATCAATGAGATTTTCTTGGGTGGTGCTTTCAGGCATTTCAATTACCGAGGAAAGCATGCCAATCTCTTTGCAGGTTTTGGCTTTATTGCGGACATAAACCTGCGAAGCAGGATCCTGGCCAACAATAATAACTGTGAGCCCAGGTATTTTGCCTGTAGCGCTTTTGTGTGTTTCGACCTCAATTTTCAGTTCGTTTTTCAGGTTTATCGAGACCTGTTTTCCATCGATAATGAGCATGGTGATATGGCTTTGTTGTGTTATGTTCCTTTCTTCTGTTGATGAACTCTTTATTTTGAAATGTGCATGCATATAGCTATGAAAAATTCAGCGAAGCAACAAGCGGGAAAAGAGAGAATGCTCAATAAGATGCTTAATGTAATCAGGAACAGGTTCAGTATGTGTTTATTCATCAATAATTATACTTCGTTATGTCTGTGGTTTCGGTAGGTGATGTTCTTGTTGACAAGGAGGTATTACAGGCTTTTTTTTCGTGCAATCTTCATGAATGCAAAGGAGTATGCTGTGTTGAGGGTGAGCTTGGTGCTCCGTTATCCGATACTGAAGCAGAAATACTTAGCTATCTGCCTGATGAACTACTGAGGATTCTTCCTCAAAAACATGGGAAATATTTTCGCTGGCATGGTGGTTTTGAAGTGTATCAGGGAAGATATTATACCAGAACTATTAATAATCGAGAGTGCGTTTTCAGTTGCATTCGTGATGGAATAACGTTCTGCGCTATCGAAATCGCATTTCATGAGGGATTGATTGGTTATGATAAACCGTTATCGTGCCGATTGTTTCCAATAAGGATAAGAAAAAAGTTTGGTTTGGATTATCTTGTTTATGAGAGGAGCGAGATGTGTCGCTCAGCTTGCGACTCTGGCGGTGAACTTCAGGTAAACCTTATTGATTATGTCTCTCATGCTCTTGAAGCAGTTTACGGTTCTGATTGGGTAATGAGTTTGAGACTCTTTGTTGATTCTTCTTACAGGAAGTGATGTCTGGCATCAAGCTTCAACAGAAACAAACTGCTTTGCTTTCTGCCCAGCAGATTTTAAGTAGTCAGCTTCTTCAGTTACCGTTGTTGACGCTTGAAGAGCGTATTTATGAAGAGTTGCAGGAAAATCCTTTACTGGAGCTGGTTGAAGAGCGAAAAGACAGTGTAGATAGTGTTCCTGACAGTATGGCTCAGTCAGACGAAAATATGTTCGACTCAGTTGATCGGTTCAGCAAAAGCTTACTCAAGCAGCGCTCTGATTTACCTTATTCCAGTACTGAAAGAGGAGGTAATGTTACCTATAAAAGTGGTTCGAAGGAGCCTTTTTTTCAGGCTGTTCAGCATGATAGTTTCCATGAAATGCTTCTTAAACAGCTTGTTTTGTGCGAGGGTATTGGAAAGCGTGAAGGGCGAATTGCTCTTGAGATTTTGGGGAACCTTGATGGAGACGGTTATTTTACCGAAGAGTATGAGATTGTTATCAACGGTCTCAAGCTTGAAGGTTTAGATGTGAGCACAACTGAACTGGAAACGGTACTTCGTAAAATTCAGTTTCTTGATCCTCCTGGTGTTGCAACTAAAGATTTGCGTGAAAGGCTTTTTGTACAGCTTCGGGTTGGTGAAAGCCGCTACCAACCTGAGACATATGCAACAGCCCTAAAGATTCTGTTTGATCATTTTGATGATTTTTTGCATAGGCGTTTTGAACGTATACTGAAACATATGGGGACATCCAGTGAACTGCTGGAATCGGCTTTTTTAGCTCTTGCTGGTCTTGAACCACACCCCTGTATTTTTCAAGATGACGGTAGCCATTATATTATTCCTGACTTTTTGGTGACCTATGAAAATGGTGCGCTGACGGCGGTGTTGAATGATGTTAGTACCTTATCAGTCATGGTTACTGAGCGTTATAAAGAATTGTTGAAAGAAAGAAAACTTCTTAAGGAAGAAAAAAAATTTATTCGTCAGAATCTGCAACGTGCGAATGAATTTACCAGTGCCATTGAAACAAGGCGTCAAACGCTATTGAAGGTTATTCAGGCTCTCATGGTAAGGCAATATGAATTTTTTATCTTTGGTCCAGAGCGTGTGGTGCCGCTTGGTATGAAAACTCTTGCTTCCGATACCGGCCTTGATATATCGACTATTAGTCGGGCTGTTAATGGTAAATATGTTCAGACTTGTTATGGTGTGTTTGAATTGAAGTATTTTTTCGGTGGTGGATTGCTGACAGAGAGTGGAGATGACCTATCAAGTAAAACCATTCGCCAGTACATTGCTGAAATGGTTAGGGAGGAGAAACCTGAAAATCCGTTAAGTGATGAAAGTATTACAGAATTGTTGATGAAAAAGGGGATACATATTGCAAGAAGAACGGTTGCAAAATACCGTGAACAAATGCAAATTCCAGTGGGAAGGTTAAGAAAAAAAATATTTTAATTGATGAAAAACAACCAAAAGCCGATAATCCGTTCAACAACGGTTATTGGCGTATTGAGAAATGGGAAAGCTGCTCTTGGAAGTGATGGCCAGATGACCCTTGGAAATACGGTTATCAAGCATTCAACACGGAAAATCAGAAGCTTGTATCAGGGAAAGATTATTGCTGGTTTTGCCGGAGCAACAGCTGATGCTGTTACTTTGCTTGACAGATTTGAGGAAAAGCTTGAGGCCTATAATGGAAAATTGGAACGTGCTGCGGTAGAATTGGCCAAAGAGTGGAGAACTGACAAGTATTTAAGGCGTCTTGAGGCAATGCTTGCCATTGTGAGCAGGGAGAAGGCGCTGATTATTTCTGGCACTGGAGATGTTATAGAACCGGAAGACGGGATTGTCGCCATCGGTAGCGGTAGCATGTATGCCATTGCTGCAGCACGAGCGCTTATGAATCATTCAGCCCTCCAGGCAAAGGATATTGTGCAGGAGAGTTTGAAGATAGCGGCCGATATCTGTATTTATACCAATGATCATATCGTTATTGAGGAGGTCTGAAAAATCTGGAGGCTTTGTGTTTCATCAAGTGTTCAGCATTTTCGGATTTGTGTTTTTCTAATTAGAATTTTTATTGAAACTTAAATGACTACGAAAAGTAAGGTGAATGTTTTTGCTCTGCCGGATGGAAATGGCGGAAGAAAAAGTTCTATAGCCGAGGATAATCTTACCCCAAACCAGATTGTTGCTTTGCTGGATAAATATATCATCGGTCAGAAGGATGCAAAAAAATCTGTTGCAATAGCTCTGCGGAACCGGCTCCGTCGTCAGAATGTGAGTGATGATCTTCGTGATGAGATCATGCCGAACAACATTATTATGATTGGTCCTACCGGTGTAGGAAAAACCGAGATTGCCAGAAGGCTTGCAAAGATGGCAAAAGCTCCTTTTGTAAAGGTTGAGGCATCAAAGTTTACCGAAGTGGGCTATGTGGGAAGGGATGTGGAATCTATGATACGCGATCTTGTTGATCAGTCGGTGGCTATGGTTAGAAGTCAGAAATCAGAAGAGGTTCGAGAAAAGGCTGTATTGCTTGCTGAAGAGCGCTTGATTGATATTCTGCTTCCTTCGATTGCACCATCACGGAATTCCGTAGATGATGATTCGCAAAACGCAGATGAGGCCTTAGTACATGCGGATAGTGGAGAGGAGGATCCGTCAGTGGAGGCCAATCGTCGCAGCCGTCAGAAAATATTAGACCGTCTTCGTAAAGGAAAGCTTGAGGATCGTCAGATTGAAATGGATGTTTCTGGTGATTCTCCAGGCGGAATGATGCAGATTTTTGGCCATCTCGGGCAGATGGAGGAGATTGGAGGAATCATGCAGGATATTATGAGCGGGTTGCCTCGTAAACGTAAGAAAAGGCGGGTTACGATTGCTGATGCCCGTAAAATTCTTGAGCAGGAAGAGGTTCAGAAACTTATTGATATGGACAGTGTTGTAAAGGAAGCGATAACCAAGGTTGAGCAGTCCGGAATTGTTTTTATTGATGAAATTGATAAAATAGCAGCTCCTTCTTCAGGTGCTGGTGGTAAAGGGCCGGATGTAAGTAGGGAAGGGGTTCAGCGCGATCTTTTACCGATTGTCGAGGGTTCAAATGTGGCGACGAAGCACGGTATGGTGAAGACCGATCATGTGCTTTTTATTGCTTCAGGCGCATTTCATGTTTCTAAACCGTCTGATCTCATTCCTGAGCTTCAGGGACGTTTTCCAATCAGAGTAGAACTTAAGAGCCTTACTGAAGAAGATTTTTTCCTGATTCTTACCCAACCTAAGAATGCTTTGATCAAGCAGTATACAGCACTGCTTGCAACCGAGGGAGTTGATTTGACTTTCAGTGAAGGTGCAATTCGCGAAATTGCCAGAATTGCAGCAAAAGTCAATGAAAGTGTTGAAAACATCGGGGCACGGAGACTCCATACCATTCTGACCAATCTGCTTGAGGAGTTAATGTTCAATATTCCTGAAAATGTTGCCGATGACAAGATTGAGATTGATGAAGATATGGTGAAGGAAAAGCTGAACCATGTTGTGGCCGACAGGGATCTCAGCCAGTATATTCTATGATGTGATTTTATTAAACTGTGACTGAATTTGAGTCAAACCTGAACAGGGTTAAGCCAGAATCAACATAATGAGTGCGATTTCAATACTTGTGCTTAATGGTCCGAATCTTTCAAGGCTCGGAAAACGTGAACCGGAAATCTACGGTTACGAGACACTTGAAGATATCAACCAAGGATTGGTGGAAAGTTTTCCTGACATTTCTTTTGAGTTTTTCCAGTCGGAAGATGAAGGTCAGTTACTGGAAAAACTTTTTAAAAGTGAGGATCAAGGTTGCTTCATTGGAGTTATAATTAATGCGGGAGCGTTGACTCACTATTCAATAGCTCTGCGTGACGCTATCAGTGCGGTTACTATGCCTGTTGTTGAAGTACATCTTTCCAACATATATGCTCGCGAGGTGTTTCGCCGTTTATCGGTGATTTCGGAAGTGTGTCGCGGTGTTATCAGTGGTTTTGGGGCAAACAGTTACCATCTCGGTGTCCGCGCGCTCATCAAAATTTCAGACAACTTTACATCACAGAGTATGTTGTAATGTAAAATGGTCTAATAAATTTTGCTGATCATGCTTACTGTGGAGTAGCTGAAGCAAGCCACAGGTGGTTCAACTTGTTACTGTTTTTTTGTGCTCATTAATTTGAATATTAAAACGTTTCATTTGAGTATTTCTGCAAATCTGGCAGAGCATTGATTTCAATACTCTGCCAAAGCTGCTTTGCTCTGATTCAAACCATTGTTTTTGGGTTTAGCCGCGCAAGAAGCATGTCGGAAATTGAGCCGCCGGCAGGCACCATAGGGAATACCATATCTTTTTTTACAACTCTGCATTCGACAAGGATTGGCCCGTCGTTATAGGCAAGAGCTTCCCTTATCGCATCACTTGCTGTTGCGGGGTTTTCCGCAATAAGTGCTTTGCATCCAAAAGCTTCAGCAACTTTTATAAAGTCTGGATTACTGTCGCCCAGATCGGTAAAGGAGTATTTTTCTTTATGAAAAAGCTCCTGCCACTGGCGTACCATGCCCAGAAAGCTGTTGTTGATTAGGAATATCTTGATCGGGATTTTATGGTGCACTGCTGTGACCAGTTCCTGTATATTCATCATAAATCCACCATCGCCACAGAAAAGTACCACTGGTCGATCGTTGATACCGAAAGCCGCACCGATAGCGGCCGGTAGGCCGTAACCCATGGTGCCAAGCCCGCCGCTGGTGATGATTGATCTCGGATTAATGAATTGAAAGTACTGTGATGTCCACATCTGGTGCTGGCCTACATCGGTAACAATAACGGCATTGCCTCCGGTTTGTTTTGAAACCTCTTCAATAACAAATTCGGTTTTCAAGGAATTGTGGTCGATAGAGTAGGTCAGCGGACAGGTTTCCCTCCATGAGCGAATCTGGGCAAGCCAAGGTTCCCTGTTTTCTGCCGGTTCCGGAAGAAGTTCAATGAGTGATGCCAGAAAGTGTTTCGCGTCACCGACAACAGGCAGATCAACCTTGATATTTTTATCGACATTGGTTGGATCAATGTCATTATGGATTTTGTAAGCCTGTGGTGCGAAAGTTTCAATTTTACCAGTAACCCTGTCGTCAAAACGTGCACCGACTGCAATCATGAGATCGCAGTTATTAACTGCCTGGTTTGCCCAGTATGTTCCGTGCATGCCAAGCATTCCCATGCTTAGCGGATGGTTCCCGGGGAAGGCACCAAGTCCCTGAAGGGTCATTGTGACCGGAATATTCTGCTTTATAGCAAGAGTTCTCAGTTCTGCAGATGCTTCAGCGCTAATTACTCCGCCGCCTATATATAGAAGTGGTCGTTTGGCCTTTGCTATTTTTTGAGCGGCTTTTTCCACTTGGTTTATATGGCATATCACAGTTGGCTTGAAGCCTCTTATTTCAACAGTTTCTGGCCAGTTGAAAACACATGAGGCATTTAGTACATCTTTTGGCATATCGATAAGAACAGGGCCAGGTCTCCCTGTTGTGGCGAGAAAAAATGCCTTGCGAATGGTTATGGCGAGTTCTTTAACATCCTTGACAAGAAAGTTGTGCTTCGTAATTGACCGGGTTATACCGACAATATCGGCTTCCTGAAACGCATCATTACCAATCAGTGAGCTTGGTACCTGTCCGGTAAAGACCACCATTGGTGATGAGTCCATATAAGCGTTTGCAACACCGGTAACGATGTTTGTTGCACCGGGTCCGGAGGTAACAAGCACAACTCCGGGTTTTCCCGTGGCGCGCGCGTAACCTTCCGCCATGTGGGTTGCACCTTGCTCATGCCTTACAAGAATGTGCTGTATATCTTTTATTTCGTAAAGTGTTTCGTAAACTTTCAATAGAGATCCGCCGGGATACCCGAAAATATATTCGACATGTTCGCGTCGCAGACATTCAAAAAATATTTCTGAACCATTAAGTGTTTGGCTTGGTGCGTGCATAGTTAAATTATTTTTATTCACAATGGGCAGGGTTTTTCAGTATGGCTCCGGTATTGGCTGATGTTACCATCTGGGAATACCTTGCGAGATACCCTTTTTTAATTTTTGGTTCAAATGGTTTCAGTGTTGTCAGCCGTTCTTTGATGATCTCTTCCGTCAGGTTGACTGAAATGGTTCTTTCTGGAATGTCTATAGTAATTATGTCTCCGGTTTTCAGAGCAGCAATCGGCCCTTTTTCTGCCGCTTCGGGAGAAATGTGGCCGATACAGGCACCTCTCGATCCTCCAGAAAATCGTCCATCTGTAATGAGTGCCACCGACTTTCCGAGCCCCCTGCCCATGATGGCACTGGTGGGGGAAAGCATTTCAGGCATTCCGGGGCCGCCTTTTGGTCCTTCATAGCGAATAACTACAACATCGCCAGCTTTGACATCATCTTCCATTATGCCTTTGATTGCATCATCCTGGCAGTTATAGACCTTTGCGGGGCCGGTATGTTTGAGCATTTCCGTGCTGACCGCACCGGTTTTTACCACAGCTCCCTGCGGAGCAAGGTTACCATAAAGAACAGCCAAACCGCCAGTAGCAGAGTATGGGTTTTGAATACTTCGTATTACGTTTCTGTCTGTGACTTCAGTATCAGCAATATTTGCACCGAGTGTTTTTCCTGTTACGGTAAGGGCTGAGAGGTCAAGAAGCCCTTCAATGTTACTAAGCTCACGAAGGATGGCTGATACGCCTCCAGCCCGGTCGACATCTTCGATATGAACATCCATTGTGGCTGGGCTGACTTTGCAGATATATGGTGTTTTTACTGACAGTGCGTTCAGTTCGGAAAAATCGAAGTCGAGTTCAGCTTCATTGGCAATCGCCAGAGTGTGTAATATGGTATTGGTGCTTCCTCCCATCGCAAAGTCCAGGGCAAATGCGTTAAGCAGTGCTTTTCGTGAGAGAATATCTCTTGGTCTGATATTTTGGTTCACAAGATCAATAATACGATGTGATGCATTTTTCACTAGTTCATTACGTCTGGGATCAATGGCGAGAATTGTACCGTTGCCCGGCAGGGCAAGGCCAAGTGCTTCACTGAGGCAGTTCATTGAGTTTGCGGTAAACATGCCAGAGCAGGAGCCACAACCAGGGCAGGCATTATTTTCTATACATTCGAGTTCAGTTTGGCTGATTTTTCCGGTACTGTATTGGCCAACTGCTTCAAAAACTGAAATCAGGTCAACAGTTTTTCCTGACGAGGTATGACCGGCTTTCATGGGGCCACCAGAGACAAAGATAACAGGAATATTGATGCGCAAAGCGGCCATCATCATGCCGGGAGTGATCTTGTCGCAGTTCGGAATACAGACCAGTCCGTCTAAACGGTGTGCTTCTGCAACGGTTTCGACACAGTCGGCGATCAATTCACGACTTGCAAGAGAGTAGCGCATGCCTATATGCCCCATTGCAATTCCGTCGCAAACGCCTATGGTATTGAATTCAAATGGTACACCTCCAGCTTTGCGTACCTCTTCCTTTGCAATTTTACCCAGACCTTGCAGATGTGCATGGCCAGGGATAAGTTCGTTAAAGGAGTTGCAGATTCCGATAAATGGCTTTTTAAAGTCATTGTTTGAAAAAATAGAGCCTGTAGCCTTTAATAGGCTGCGGTGTGGCGCTTTTTCGAATCCGTTTTTTATAGTATCAGATCTCATTGCTGTAAAGATTGTTTTTTACAATTAAAAAAAACTTTCCGTGACCGCTGTTTCCGAAGTCTCTGAAAATAAAAGGTCTGAACAGGAAAAAAATTGACTTAGCAGTGGTTCTTGGTTTAGAGCAAGGTACCACTCTCTTTTGGAATTGCCACAGAAGGTATTGTTGCCATTCTGAAGTTTAATGCACTTGGTAAATATCTGTTCCTGGCGAAGCAGACAGTATCTTTCTGTTGCTCCGTTTTTTTAAAACCATTTTTGATACTGCAGCTGGTGGTATGTAGATTACATTCAGACATTTACGCAAGCATGTTTCTTAAAGTAAGAATAACATAAGAACTAAATATCATTCTAAGTTACATTGAATGTTCTTTTAATACAAGCTTTTAAAAATGTTAAAGTTTGACTGTATTTGTTAGTTTAATGTGTAAAGTTAAAATGATATTTTTTAGCCACTTTTGATCTTTTTTCGGTGCTGTTATTTTCGCAATAACAAAAAAATGGTTGTCATGCTATGCTAAATATTCAGGCTTCGTTGCCTCAGGAACTTCCGGTTTTTTGCCTGACACTTTGTTTCGCGATACTGTTTATTCTTGTTGCGGAATTGCTTATCAGAAAGTTCAGTGTCAGCAATTTGGTTGCCAGAAAAATCATTCAACTTTTTATGGGAGTTGTGATTTTTTTTATACCAGACTATTTACAGTCAAATTTTTTTCCTGTTCTGGCATCACTGCTTTTTCTTGTGCTTAATGGACTGAATATGCGTTTCAACTGGTTCAGTGCATTACTTGCCGAATCTGATAGCAGGTATCTTCAGCCGTCAGCAACAGTTAAAAGTTATGGTTCATTGCTTTTTCCTCTCGTGTTTCTGCTTCTTACTCTTTTTTTGTGGGAATCTCACAAATGGATATTGCAGATTTCCATGCTTGTTATGGGAGTAGGTGATTCGTTGGCCGCTCTTGTAGGTAGTTCTGTTGGTAAAAAGCATATAGAACACTTGACCAAAAATCCCAAAACTGTAGAAGGTTCGCTGATCATGTTTTTCAGCAGTTTGCTTTTATTGAGTACTACGCTCATGTTGTTTAGCCATAATTTCAGGGGCGGACTTGCTGGAAAGCCTCTTTTACTGATTCTTTTACTTGCCTTGCTTCTTGCACTTATTGCTACTGCAGCCGAGGCTCTTTTGTCGTATGGTCTTGACAATTTTTTTATTCCGGTATCTCTTGCCTATGTTCTTTACTTGCTTGAGGTTAACCCTGCTGTTTTGCTTGAGCGTTTTCTTGTCGGAGGACTTCTTGCGTTTTTTCTTGCGTTTTTTTCAATCAAGGTTAAATTTCTCAGCAACAGTGGGGCAACTGCGACGTTTCTGCTGGGTACAACTATTTTCGGAATTGGAGGGGTGATCTGGACGGTTCCGCTTCTGACTTTTTATCTTTTGTCATCGGTTTTGTCAAAACTTGGGAAGAAACGAAAGTCGAAATTTGACTTGGTCTTTGAAAAAGGTTCACAGAGAGATGCTGGTCAGGTGTATGCGAATGGAGGGATTGCATGGGTGCTGATGATTGTTTTTTCATTGACCAATGATCCAGCGATTTTTTTTGCTTATCTCGGAACACTTGCTGCAGTACAGGCTGATACTTGGGCTACGGAAATTGGTACCATGTGGCCGAATCCTAAGGCACGCCTTATTACAACTTTCAGAGAAGTTCCTGTTGGCACTTCCGGAGGTGTTTCTATACCGGGTACGTCTGGAGCTTTTCTTGGCTCTCTCTTTATTTGTGCAAGTGCAATGCTGGTTGATGTCAGGTGGCTGGCTGAGTTCGGGTTGCTTCATTCACTTCTTCTCATTGGTTTTTCTGGACTCTTGGCGAGTCTTGTTGACAGTTTTTTTGGTGCAACTGTGCAGGCCCAATATTTTGACCCGATTCGGAAAAAGGTGACAGAAAGAACCCATAGTCTTGCTCCTGATGGTCTCCTTGTTGAAAACAGGCTTATTAAGGGGGTTCCTTTTGTAAATAATGATCTGGTAAACACACTTTGTGCACTTTCCGGTTCAGCCTTGGCTTATACTGTGTTTCATAGCCTGAAGTTGTTTTAAATGAACCTTAATTGTTTCAATTCATATGATTGAGTCTAAAATCGGGATCTTTGGGTTGCTGTCGGATGCTGGACCTGTTGTGCTGTTTGTGCTTTTTGTATTGCTCTCTTTTTCTGTGGTATCGTGGGCTATTATTGCTTTCAAGTTTGGTTATGTTCGTAAATCACTGAAGGAGTCTAGAGCTTTTCTTGACTTTTTTTTCGATGTGTATAATGTTGAAAAGATTTTCACAGAAAGTGAGCAGTATAAGAATGGTTCATTGCCACGAGTGTTTCGTTCGGGTTATCTTGAGTACCGTGCTTTTGGGGATAAAAGTGATGTGAGGCAGGTCAAGGCACGTATTGCCCGAGCAATTAAACGGGAAGCTAATGCTGAGAGTAAGAGGCTTTTGACTCTTGTACCTTTTCTTGCAACAGTGGGCAATACTGCTCCGTTCATTGGACTTTTCGGAACCGTATGGGGAATTATGACTTCATTCCATAATATTGGCCAGTCTCAATCTGCTTCTCTTGCAGTAGTTGCTCCTGGCATCTCAGAAGCTCTTGTCGCTACAGCCGCTGGTCTTGCCGCCGCTATTCCTGCGGTGATTGCTTATAACTATTTTACGCAGCAGATTGGCATTATAGAACGGGATCTGGATGAATTTTCCCCGGAATTTGCAGCTGCTTTTATTAATGAACCTACTATGCCGGCTTGAATATGATAACTTTTAGAAAAGGCCAGCTGATGAGCGATATCAATGTGACTCCTTTTGTTGATGTTATGCTTGTGTTGCTGATCATTTTTATGGTAACAGTTCCCATGATGACGCATGGTATCAAGGTCGAAACTCCGCAAACCACGCACCAGAAAATGGATGTTTCAGAAAATGCGCTTGTGATTAGTATTGATGGCTCAATGCGGGTTTATATCAATAAATATCAATTAAATGCTGATGAGGTTCGCCAGAAGCTGCCAACAATACTTGATGTTAAACGGACCTCAGAGGTCTATCTTAAAGCGGATAAATCGCTTCCTTATGGCTTGGTGATGGATGTTATGGCCCAAATCAGGGATGCAGGAATTGAAAAGATCGGTATGGTGACTGAACCGGCGCCCGTTACCAGAAATGCTGGGAAATAAGTGTGGCGTATGAAAAAATGTCAGCGGCCTGTTTATGCTGAAAATATTTTTTTGTTATGGCTTGCCATAGCTGCGGCAGTGCACATTCTTGTGTTTATTCTTGCATTTTATCTTCAGTTTTGGGATGCAGGGAGGCGTAGTAACTTACCTAAAGTTATAAGTGTTACGCTTGTTTCTCTGCCTGTTTTCGATGGCTCTATTGGATTTTCAAAAGCACAAGAAGGGGCAGGAATGCTGCAATCCAATTCAGAGTCAATAGCAACGTCGTCTGTAAACACAAATGCTAAGCCTCCGGTTTTACAAAACCGGTCTTTGTCAAAAACTCCAGAGTCGAAAATTGTTTCCAAGGTGTTGTCAAAGGCTGTAAAGAGCGTTTCTGAAGAACAGCAAAAACTAAAGGTTTTCAATAAGCCGGAAGGTATTGATAAGGCTCTTGAGCGAATCAAGCTATCTGTTGAAAAGAAAAGAATATCGTTGCAACCTCAGCCATCGTCATCGGTAAATCTGAACAGTACTCTTGCTCAAATTCAGCAAAAGGTTATGAATAAAAAGGAGCAGGGTGCAGGAGTCGGGCGAGGAAGTTCTGTTGGAAGTGGAAGAGTCGGAGGTACAGGAAAAGGGGGTTCCTACACAGCCGCTATCGCTAAAATTATTCAGAATAACTGGCAATTTTCGAGGAATATGCTTAAGAGTAGTTCTGGAATGGATGTTTTTGTTCGTATAAACATTCTTGCAGATGGAACAATTTACCAGGTTAAAATTGAAAAAGGATCTCCCAGCGAATACCTGAACAATTCAGTAAAGAAAGTTTTCGAAAAATCGTCACCTCTTCCGATTCCTCCGAAGGAGTATGTTGGTCGTGAAGTATGGATTGGATTCGTGTTTACTCCGGGAGGAATTGAACAATAAAAGCAGTTTTTTTCCTGTGATCAATCAAGTAAGATCTTATTGTGTCAAGGTTGATTGTAGCATAGTGTGAATAAATAAGTTGTTATGTTACTTTTAAGAGTTTCTTGAAAAGAATTCCAGTTATATTGGATTTTTTCCGATCACTTGTACGTTGTGTAGAAATGCGATTTTTCAGGTCTTTTCTTTTCGGGTTTATAACTTTATTCTGTTATCTGTTTTTTTCCCCACAGCCTCTCACCGCTATTGAAACGGGCGAGTATATTGCTATACGCAAGCAGGGTTCGAGTAAAATTGCTCTTGTGCTTAATAAACTTGGCGCAAAGGAGATAAAAGATTCTTCATTGGTTGGGGATTTCAATGACGTTATTCGAGATGGCATAGATTTTACTGGTCTTTTTTCAATGATATCCCCTCCGGTTAATGTCAATGAGTACCATGATAGAGATAACATGACCATTAATTTTGATGCACTCAATTCGGTAGGTTCAGAAGTGTATGCTGGTGGAAAAGTTATTGAGAAATCAGGTATAATTAATCTTGATATGGAAGTTTTCGAGATTGCTGGGGCCAAACCGCTTCTCAAAAAAACCTATACAGGAAATCAAGGCCAGCTTCGTTCTATCGGTCATGCGTTTTGTGCAGATCTTGTTGAACTGCTTACAGGGAAAAAGTCGGTTTTCGGTAGCAAGATTGTATTTGTTTCCAACAAAACTGGCTATAAGGAGATATACCGGTGTGATTTTGATGGACAGGGTGTTGAACAACTGACCAATTCAAAATCCATTTCTCTTACGCCAGCACTTTCTCCAGATGGGAAGTATATTGCTTATACTGATTTTACGTTAGGGCATCCTACTCTCTCTATAAAAAATCTTTTATCTAATAGAATTGTTTCCACAGTAAAAAACGGTGTTAGCATTGACCCAGCTTGGAGAAACAGTAGAGAGGTTGCGACTACTCTTTCTTATGAAGGTGAACAGAAAATCTATTTTATTCGGCCTGATGGTTCTGTTGCAAAACGGGTGACTAAAGGTACAGGTATTGATCTTTCTCCCACTTTTTCTCCTGATGGCAGTAAAATGGCATTTGTGTCCGATCGAAACGGTCTGCCTCAAATCTTTATTCAGGATATTCAGTCTGGTGAGGTGCAAAGGCTTACGTTCAGTGGACGCTATAATACCCAGCCGTCATGGTCTCCTGTCGGTAATAAAATTGCTTATACTACATGGGAAAATGGAGGAGAAATAAATATATTCACAATTAATGCTGATGGATCAGATTTGAAGCAATTAACTGAAAAATCTGGTGAGAACGAAGCTCCATCATGGTCTCCAGACGGAGAAATGATTGTATTTTCTTCCAATCGTCAAGGTAAGAAAAAATTGTACGTCATGAATTCAACAGGCGAAAATCAAAGAGGTTTATTAAAAATGGATGGTGAACAGACACAGCCTAATTGGTCGTTGTTTCGATAGTGTATATTTTCTAATACAGGTACTAATAAATAAGCAAACAGGATAAAAATATGGTAAGCAGTAAAATTCTAACCAGAAATACGCTGATTCCGGTAATGTTATTTCTTGGAGCTTGCTGCTGTGACCGGGAAGTTATTGTAGATTCCGTTCCTCGCCCACCGGCTTCATCTCCTCAACCCGTTGTATCTTTACCGCCGGTTGCACTTCCTGCACCCCCTCCTCCACCTCTTGCATTTGTTGGGCCTGTGCTTGGTGATGTGTTTTATGATTTTGATAAGTCATTTATTCGTAACGATGCTGTAGAGCAACTGAAAACCAATGCCGCATGGCTGCAGGAGAATGGAACAAGGAATATTATTATTGAAGGTCATTGCGATGAACGAGGGACCAATGAATATAACCTTGCCCTTGGCCTACGTCGTGCTAACAGAGCAAAAGAGTATCTTGTTAAGTTGGGTATTAAACCAAAACGTATGAAGCCAGTCACTTATGGTGAGGAGCGTCCATTTGATGATGGTCACAATGAGAAGGCATGGAAACAGAACAGAAGAGCTCATTTTGTTCCCGAGTGATATTTTAATTTTGTTTATTCCATAAGGGGGTATACATGTATATTTGCTGTTTACCCCGTTTTATTAATCATTCTAAATGGAGATGTATTGATGAGGAAAAAAATAAACGGCATATTTGTCCTTGCTTTGATGGTTACGGTGGGATGTTCATCCCAAACTCCTGTAACATCAGCAGACATTACTGGGAATAGCCAGCCTGCGCCAGCTCCGGCACCAGCACCAGTTGCTTCGACTCCAGCTCCGTTAGTACAGTCGCCGCAGTTACCCCAGCAGCAGGCATCACCAACTGGTTATGGATTTGATAAATGGCAGACGGGACCAATGGGTGATGTGTTTTATGATTTTGACAGTTCCAATCTCAGTACCGATGCCCAGGATCTCCTGAGGCAAAATGCTGCATGGCTTGAAAGAAATTCTTCAAAGGATGCTGTTATTGAAGGTCATTGCGATGAACGAGGTACCAACGAATATAACCTTGCCCTTGGTCAACGCAGAGCGGGAAGTGCAAAAACTTATCTGGTTAAACTTGGGGTTGCATCATCACGACTTGAAACAGTCAGTTATGGTGAAGAGCGTCCTTTTGATGCCGGAAAGAATGAAGATGCTTGGGCAAAAAATCGTCGCGCACATTTTATTGTAAAGTAAACATTAAAACTCATTGGATGGTCTGAGAGTGAAGAAATAGTGATTGTTACTATGGCTGATTATGAATAAAAGTAAACCTTTGCTACCCATGAATAAAAAGATCAAACCGTTTCTTTTTTTTCCGTTTCTTTTTCTCTCGGCCTGTGCGTCAAAAGAGGATCTTATTATTGTGAAAGATGATTTGCAAAAGCTGAAATCGGATTCTGAAACAATTAAAACGCAGTCTGCCGGTTCTTATTCAGATGTGCAGCAGATTCGTGATGAAGTTTCTCGATTACAGGGTAGTATTGAAGAGATTAATCATAATAATCGTAAGGCTTTTCGCCGTTTTGGAACGGAAGATTCTCTTTTGGTTCATAAGATTGATGATCTGGAATCGAAATTACAGAAAATCGAACAATATCTCGGATTCGGTCAAATGGAAAACGCACCTTCTGCAGCAGTTCCCTTGCAGAAGAGCGGTTCCGTTGATGAGGCTAAAAATGCTAAGGATTTTTCCGATAAAGAGTTATTGAATGATGGACTGGACAAGTTTAGTAAAAATAACTATGCAGCAGCAAGGGTCAGTTTCAGCGCACTCATACAAACTTATCCAAAATCATTGCTGGTTTCTGATGCACACTTTTGTCTGGCTGAAAGCTATTTCAATGAGAGCTCGTATGAAGAGGCTATTACTGAATATCAGCAAGTGATTGCCAACTATATCAAAAGCAGGAAACGTCCTGCAGCTCTTTACAAACAAGGGCTTTCTTTTGAGAAGATTGGTGGAGCAGACAATGTAAAGGCGGCAAAGGAAAGATTTCGTAGCGTGGTTAATTTATATCCGGCTACACCGGAAGCAAAATTAGCGCGTAAGAAACTGCCTTAAATTCAATTGTAATGATTACTTCTTAGATAAAACCCTTGTTAATGCAGGGGTTTTGTTTTTTTATATCGATTTTTTCAGGACTTCATGTTGGCTAAGAACTTTCATTCTACCATTTTTTGAGGGAAAAAAGGAAAAAAATAGTCTATCTATTTCTGAGGGGGTGGGTTTAGTTTTTCCCAGTCCTGAACTTACACCAAGTTGATATTGTAATCTGTTTTAGAGTTTAATTTCTCGCTACTTGCCGCGAAAAAGAAATAACATGTGTATGAGTAACTATATACATATAACACAAAAGACATAATGTTACCGGATTGGTATCGAAGGAAAAACGGAACAGTAATATCCACTCGACCATTTGAAAAACATCAAAGAATTCAATAAAGGGCACCTTATAGTGGACCCGGATTTTTAGACACTGGATTAAGTTGGTAACTTGCCCAAAACCGGAGCAGGTTATGAGTGAAAGGAAACGGAAAAGTTTCAGTAGTGAATTCAAAGCTAAGGTCGCACTTGAGGCAATCCAAGG
>Ga0194037_1000121_pt1 | contig 55716 bp, 50 predicted proteins | sample JunL306m_MetaG_FD_148653 | JGI IMG/M metagenome (GOLD analysis project Ga0194037, IMG submission 148653) | Anoxic zone freshwater microbial communities from boreal shield lake in IISD Experimental Lakes Area, Ontario, Canada - Jun2016-L304-6m | ecosystem: Environmental > Aquatic > Freshwater >...
ATGAAACTGAATTGAGGAATCGCCACATCGCCGTCCTGGCGCTCGCACGCGGAAAAATCAATGGACCGGCCGTTCAGGCGGCAGGGCGTGCCGGTCTTGAAGCGCTCCACGGCGAAGCCGAGACGTTTCAGCGCATCCGAGACGTTCGAGGTGCCATCCCCCATCCGGCCGCCTTTTTCCTGGCGGAGGCCGACATGCATGAGCCCACCCATGAACGTGCCCGCACTCAACACCACCGTGCGGCCCGCAATTTGGATGCCGAACGAGGTCGCCACCCCGGTGACCCGGTCGCCCTCCACCAGCAGGTCGGTCACGTTGCCCTGATGGAGATCAACCCCCGGCATCGCCTCCAGCTCGCGCTTGATCCGGAACTGATAGGCCTTCTTGTCGCACTGGGCGCGCGGCGCCCTGACCGACGGTCCCTTGGAGGCGTTGAGCAGCCGCCACTGGATGCCGGTGGCGTCGGTGTTCAGGCCCATGGCCCCGCCCAGGGCGTCGATCTCGCGCACCATGTGGCCCTTGGCCAGCCCGCCGATCGCCGGGTTGCACGACATCTGGCCGATCGTGTCAAGGTTCTGGGTCAGCACCGCCACCTGGCAGCCGAGGCGGGCGGCGGCCAAGGCCGCCTCGATTCCGGCGTGGCCGGCACCGATCACAATCACATCGTAACACTTGGGAAATTGAAACATCGCAGGACGCGCAACATAGCCCGCCCGCGCCCGCGCTCAAGCCCGGAAAGCGCCGTTGCCGCGTTCGTGAGAACGCGCCCTACCGGCCGTAGCCGCGTTCGTGAGAATGCGCCGTGCAGGGCGGTCCGCCGCGCCCTACCAGGCTCCCCGGTGTTCCACGTGGAACAATTCGGCCGCTGCATCCCCGGTGTTCCAGAGATGGACGGAGCGTCTCACTCCTCCCCGCGATTGAGGATCCCGGCCGCCGGTCGCGGCAACAGAGCGTCGATGAGGAACTCCAGCCGGGTCGTGCGGTTGGCCGCCACCACCAGCGGCACGGCGAATTCCGCCAGCACCTGACGGCACGCTCCGCAGGGTGAGATCGGCACATCCGTATCTGCGACCACCGCCACCGCCAGAAACTCCCGCGCTCCCGCAGCGACCGCGGCTCCGACCGCCACCCGTTCGGCGCACAGGGTCAGCCCGTAGGAAAGATTCTCGACGTTGCAGCCGACAAAAACCCGACCATCGGCCGCCAGCAAGGCGGCTCCCACCGGGAATTTGGAATACGGGGCATAGGCCTGATCGCGTGCCAGCCATGCCGCCTTGACCAATGCATCCCAATCCATGGATTAAGCCTACACGCCAGGCGGCCAACGAAAACCTAAAAATCCCCGGTCCACGCGCAAATTTCCTTGCGCTTGCGGGCATCTCCGCGATTTTACGGGCCAAACTTTCCCACTCCGGCGTGAGCCCCATTTCAAGCCATCTGCTCACGCCCGTTTTACCGTCCGACCACCGCCGCCCATGACCAGCGCCACCGCCACCCCACTCGACTTTGCCAGTTCGCCCATCAACCAGGCCCTCACCGCGGAACGGAAAATCGAACTCTTTTCCCAAATGGTCCGGATCCGTCGCTTCGAGCAAGCCGGCCTGAAATACTACCAAGGCGGAAAAATCGGCGGCTTCCTCCATCTGTACATCGGGCAGGAGGCCGTGGCCGTCGGCACGATTTCCCTGAGTGGTCCTCACGACCACTTTATCACCGCCTACCGCGAACACGGCCACGCGCTGGCCGTCGGCATGAGCATGAATGAGTGCATGGCCGAGATGTTCGGGAAACAAACCGGCTGCTCCAAGGGCAAGGGCGGCTCGATGCACTTTTTCGCGCCAGACAAAAACTTCTGGGGCGGGCATGGGATCGTCGCCGGCCAAACCCCACTCGGCCTCGGCCTCGGCTTCGGCCTCAAATACCTCGGCCATGAAGGCTGCTGCCTGTGCTTCCTCGGCGATGGTGCCGTCAACCAAGGGGCCTTCCACGAATCCTTGAATCTCGCCGCCTTGTTTGAAATCCCGGTGGTTTTCGTCATCGAAAACAACGGCTACTCGATGGGAACCTCCCAGAAACGCTCGTCATCCTACAGCGATTGCCTCGCCCAGCGCGCCGATGCCTACAACATCGAATGGGACGTGATCGACGGCTCCGACCTCTACGAGGTCCGGGCGAAAACCCACATCGCCATGGAACGGGCCCGCACCCAGCACAAGCCGACCCTGCTTGAGATCGACACCTATCGCTATTACGGTCACAGCATCGCGGACGCCAACCACAAGAAATACCGCACCCCGGAGGAGATCGAAGACTACAAACAGAACCACGATCCGATCAATGTGTTCCGGCGCACGCTGATCGGCGAAGGCGTTCTCACCGAAGAAAGCGCCGCCGCCCTCAACAAGGCCGCCGCCGAGGAAGCCGCCGCCGCCGTGAAATTTGCCGACGATTCCCCCGCTCCCACCATTGCCGACATCGGCACCGATGTTTACTGGGAAAGCGACCACCACACCCCGGCGTCCCAAATCGGCCGGCATTTCTTCAACGATTGACCACCCCATTCTCCATGTCACGCATTCTCACCTACCGTGAAGCGCTCCGCGAAGGCCTCGATGAGGAACTCGCCCGCGATCCCAACGTCGTCCTCATGGGCGAAGAAGTCGCCCAATACAACGGTGCCTACAAAGTCACCGAGGGCCTCTGGAAAAAATGGGGCGACAAACGCGTTGTCGACACCCCGATTTCCGAAGCCGGCTTCATCGGCATGGGCATCGGTGCCTCAATGCTCGGCGTGCGCCCCGTGATGGAGTTGATGTTCTGGTCGTTCCATTCGGTCGCTTTCGACCAACTGGTCAGCAATGCCGCCTGCCTGCGCTACATGTCCGGCGGCCTGTGTCATTGCCCGATCGTCGTGCGCGGCCCGGCCAACGGCGGCACCGGCGTCGGTGCCACCCACTCGCATGTTCCGGAAGCCATGTTTGCCGCGTTTCCGGGCCTCAAAGTCTGCGTGCCCGCCACCCCGGCCGATGCCAAGGGCCTGATCAAATCCGCCATCCGTGACAACGACCCGGTCTTTTTCATGGAAAACACCCTCCTTTACGGCAACTCCGGCGAAGTGCCGGATCCCGCCGATGGCGATTTTCTCATCCCCCTCGGCTTGGCTGATCTCAAACGCGAAGGCTCGGACATTTCCCTCATCGCCCACGGCCGCTCGGTCATCCAATCCCTCGCCGCCGCCGAAATCCTCCAGGCCGAACACGGCATCAACGCCGAAGTCCTCGACCTCCGCTCGATCCGCCCGCTCGATCTGGACGCCATCCTCAAAACGGTGAAAAAAACCAACCGGGTGGTACTGGTGGACGAATCCAAGCCCTTCGGCGGGGTTTCGGCGATGGTGGCGATGCTCATCCAGGAACACGCCTTCGATGATCTCGACGCGCCGATCCGCCGGGTGTGCTCGCTGGACGCGCCCGCAATTTATTCACATCACATTGAGCATGAGCAACTTCCGAATCCAAATCGGATTGTGGCCAAGGTTTTGGCAATGGCCTGACGGGCGCCCCCCACCAGGGGTTAGGAACCACCCGGCAGGGTGACCAATCGGCTCAGCGGTGGTCCCCGGCAGGAGCTCTCCACATTTCTGCCAGTCCAGTCTTTTTCATTGCCAACAGGGTCAGGCTTTCTAGCATTCCAGTCATGACGACGCGTTTGATCCTGGCCGCTGTGACCGCCATTCTTGCACTAGGCCTGAGTTCCTGCTGTTGCATGTTCTGATTTCCACCCAACTAACAAAACCAAATCATCATGAAAAACCTCGCCTTTTACCTGTCCCTGGCCGCCATTTCGCTCGGCTTTTCCTCGTGCTGCTCGATGTTTGGCACGGGCTCGGCGCAAACGGCCGGGTATCGCACGGAAACCCGCCAGGTGAAAACCTGCGCCTATGACATCGTGACCGAACAAGTGGTCACGCCCGGCGATTCCAAAAGCGGCAAGGGCGGCATGGTGAAAACCATCGAGAAAAAGGTTCCCCGCTACAAGACCGTGACCAAACAAGTCCGCGTCGGCTGCGGACCCTCGGTGCACTTCTATTGCCCGAAGAAGGATTGCGGCGGCACCACATCCGAATCCACCATGCGGATGGCCACCACCCAAAGCTCGTCCGGCAGTCCGAATCTCGGCCTCATTCCAACGATGCGGGAACTTCCCCTCGCCACGAAAACTGTCACTCCTTGAGCGATTTTCCCGACCATCCTAGACAAGCGCGGCGGAGTTTGAAGCTCCCCGCGCTTTTTCGTTGCCCTCTGCCATCCTAACAAGACTGGCTTTCAGCCCACCTTTTCCCAAGCTCAGCCACTTCCCATACTAATCATGTCTGTGAATATCGAAATGCCAAAACTCTCGGACACCATGACCAAGGGCACCCTGCTCAAATGGCACAAGCGTGTCGGCGATACCGTCGAAATCGGTGATATCCTCGCCGAAATCGAAACCGACAAAGCCACCATGGAAATGGAAGCATTCGATGACGGGGTCCTCACCGAGATTTTCATCGAAGCTGGCCAGGAAGCGCCGATCGGAAGCGTTTTGGCGGTGCTCAACGGCACCGCCGAAATCGCGCCTGAGGTGAAGCCATCCGCATCCGTCGTGGAAAAACCCCAGGCCCCGCTGCCAGTCGTGACGGAAACCCCGCAAGCGGTTCGAGCCCCGCTGGCCGCTGGCGAACGCATCCTGGCCTCGCCTCTGGCCCGCAAAGTCGCCGCCGAGCTCGGCGTGGACCTGGCCACCGTGACCGGCACCGGCCCGGCCGGCCGCATCACCCAGAGCGACGTTCGGGCAGCAACCCACGCACACGCACCCGCCGCCGTTGCGGCAGCAGCTGCGCCACCACCCGCCTCCAACGAGGCGGCTGCGGCGGCCGCCCTAAGCGCCTCAATCAAAGCCAAATCGGTCACCGCGATGCCGGTAACCCCCAGCCCGCCGGTTTCCCAAGCGATTCTACCAGTCGCCAAGGATGGGGATGAAATCCTCGAACTGAGCACGATGCGCAAAATCATCGCCTCGCGCCTACAAACCTCGAAATCCACCATCCCCCATTTCTATCTGCATGTGGAAGTGGACGCCGCGCCGTTGATGGCTCTGCGCCAGCAGGTCAACGAACAAGCAGAGAAAACGCACGGCAACAAATACTCGGTCAATGATTTCATTCTCAAGGCCGTGATCAATGCCGCCCAGGCGGTGCCGTCGGTCAACGCGTCGTTCGCCGGCGACCACATCGTCAAATTCAAGCACATCGGACTGTCGGTGGCCATCGCAGTGGCCGACGGCCTCGTCACGCCGGTCATCAAATCCGCGGAAACGAAGTCGCTGCTGGAGATTTCGCGCGCGGTCAAGGATTTCGCGGCACGCGCCAAGGACAAAAAGCTCAAGCCGGATGAATACGACGGGGGCACGATCACTGTCTCAAGCCTCGGCGCATGGGGCATCGAATCCTTTGATGCGATCGTCAACCCGCCCCAAGCGGCAATCCTGTCGGTCGGCGCCGCCCTCGAAAAGCCCGTGGTCAAAAACGGCCAAGTGATCGCCGGGCTGCGCCTGAACCTCGGCCTGTCCTGTGACCACAGGGTCATCGATGGTGCCGTCGCGGCTCAATTCCTCACGGAGGTCCGCAAACTCATCGAGAAGCCGGTCCTGATGCTCATGTAGGCCCCTCCCGGGGGTCCTCCCGAAATGATCCCGCGTGAGATTGAACTGGTGGCGTGAAATCCAATCGATTCGGCAAAGGCTTGATGAATTAGTTATTTTTGACCTTATAAGATCTTCTTCTTAATAGTGTGAACAACCCATAAAAAGGTCCGTTCCCCATGATAAAGTCGGGCGTTCCACAACAATAATAACATGGGCAGGACTTACCGGGAACTAGGAATCAAAGCCGTTGTGGCGGGTATCACCACGGATTCCTCACGCTTGTTCCGAGGTTGTTCCCAATGGTTTCCCAAACTCTTGAATCGTCGGCGGCGGGCAACGGAAATTTGCCTTCCCGCGCATCCGGCGATACCCGCATCCGGTCCAACCAGTGCCTGACATGTCGGCCGCAACCCAATATGCCGTGATCACCGGCGGCAATGGCTCGTTGGGCCAGGCAGTGGCGGCGGCGATGCTGGCCCCGGACTGGCAGGTAGCGACGCCAGGCCGTCAGGAGCTGGATGTGCGGCAGGCCCCCGCCATCGCCCGGTATTTCGCCGACCGGCCGGTCGATTTGCTGGTGTGCGCGGCGGGTATGATCCGGGACGCGCGGCTGTTCCAGCTCACGGAAACGGCCTGGGATGAAACCTGGGCGGTGAATTATCAAGGCGCGGCCTGGTGCGCGGAGGCCGTGCTGCCCCGGATGCTCGACCAAGGCCGCGGTCATATCATTCTGATCTCGAGCTTTTCGGCGTTGCATCCGCCGCCGGGTCAGGCGGCCTACGCCGCCGCCAAGGCCGCGCTGCTGGGACTGGTCGCCGATCTGGCGGCGCGCCACGGCCGGTCTAACATCCGGGTCAACGCGGTGCTGCCGGGATTCCTGGAAACCCGGATGACCGCAGCGGTGACCGAACCCCGGCGCGCCGCGATCGCCGCCGCGCACCTGCTTGGCCGCTTCAACACCTGCCGCGAGACCGCCAAATTCATCCGTTTTCTGCACCAGGACCTGCCGCACACTTCCGGCCAGGTCTTCCAGTTGGACAGCCGGGTGAATTTTCCGTGATTTTAATCACCCCACCCGGCAATGGAAGGTTGCAATCCACCGTGCGATTCGTTTTGAGTAGGCGTCTGCCGCTTGGATCGACAGAATCTAATTCCTAGCAAAAAAAACCAACACGCCACCAATCCCCATGAAAATCAGCAATAACAAGTTCACCAGTGAAGAAGTCGTCCTAGATTTCCACGAATACGAAACCTGTGAATTCACGAACTGCCGGTTCGTGGTGTTGGGTTACGGCCCATTCGTGCTCAACAAGTGCGAGATCAAGAACTGCGAATTCACTTTCGCCGGTCCGGCCGCCAGCGCCATCCAGACGATGACCAGCATCTACAACCTGGGCGAGCAAGGCCAGCAGCTCATTGAAGGAACCTTCAATCAGATCCGTACCGGCGGCGGCACTCCCGCAGCCTGATCCCGACCTGTGGGTTGTTGCACGGCAATCCTCCTTCCCGCGGCGTTCCCTAACCAGGGGACGCCGCTTGGTGTGTCGCGGCTGCGTGTCGTCGTCCAAAGCCCTCGACTCGCGGGCGCGGCCTGTCCATGCTCGGGCATGGCCAAAATCGGCGAGCGCGCAAACTTGAAAGTGATCCGGGAAAAACCCTTCGGATTGTATCTCGATGGCGGGGAATTGGGCGAGATCCTGCTGCCGCGCCGCGAAGTGCCTGCCGAGCCGACTCCAGACCGCCATTTGGACGTCTTTCTTTACAACGATTCGGAGGACCGGCCGGTGGCCACCCTGCTGACGCCGAAGGCGATGCCCGGTCAATTCGCCCGCCTGCAATGCGTGGCGGTCACCGGCGTGGGGGCCTTTCTCGACTGGGGCCTGCCGAAAGATCTGCTAGTTCCGTTCCGCGAACAAAAGGCGCGCATGGAAATCGGCAAATCGTATCTGGTGCACGTCCACGTGGACGATCTAACCGGACGGATCGTTGCCTCCACGCGCATTGCCCGCTATCTCGACCTGGTGCCTCACGCCTTCAAGCCAGGCGATGAAGTGAGTTTGGTGATCTTCGGGAAATCCGCGCTGGGTTACAAAGCCATCATCAACGGAACCCACAGCGGATTGCTGTTTGCCGAAGGCGTGTTCCAACCGCTCCAGCCCGGCGAACACACCCAAGGCTATATCTTCGCCATCCGCGAGGACGGGAAAATCGACCTCACCCTGCACGCCCAGGGCCGCGCCAAGGTCATGGGACTGGAAGAACGGATCCTGGCCGAGCTCGCGGCGCGCGGCGGATTCTGGGCCATCGGCGATCACAGCAGCGCCTCCGAGATCCACGACGAACTCGGGGTGAGCAAGCGCACCTTCAAGCAAGCCGTCGGGGCCCTGCTGCGCAAACGCGCGATCCGGCTCGAAGAGCGCGGTCTCCGGCTGGCACAGGCCCCATGAGTCCTGTGGCTCCACCGGATCGATCTGGATTCTAGCGATTTCACTTCCGGCGCGTCCCGGAATCTGGCGCAATGCCGTTGCAAATCACAGCCCCCATTCGATCCCGGAATCTGCCAGATGAACAAGAAATCCCTCACCGAGGCGGACATCCGCACCAAGTTCATCACGCCTGCCATCGAGGCCGCGGGTTGGGACAAGCAGAAACAGCTGCGGGAAGAAGTCTATTTCACCGCGGGTCGCATCATCGTCAGGGGCAAGCTGGTTGCCCGCGGCAAACGCAAGTTCGCGGATTATCTGCTTTATGCCGGTGGCAAGACGCCGATTGCCGTGGTCGAGGCGAAGGACAACACCCACGAGGTGGCTGCCGGCATGCAGCAGGCGCTCGGCTACGCCAAGGCTCTCGACATTCCTTTCGTCTTTTCCTCGAACGGTGACGCCTTCGCCTTTCACGACCGCACGGGGACATTTCCCAAGATGGAGTCCGAGCTGGCCATGGACCAGTTTCCCTCGCCTGAGGTGCTCAAGGCGAAATACGACAAGTGGAAAGGCCTCAGTCCGGCCCAGGAAGCGATCATCGACACCCCCTACCATGACGATGGCTCGGGAAAAGAACCCCGTTACTATCAGCGCATCGCCATCGACCGGACGATTGAAGCCATCGCCCGCGGGCAGGACCGCATCCTGCTGGTGATGGCCACCGGCACAGGAAAAACTTACACCGCGTTCCAGATTATCTGGCGCTTGTGGAAATCCGGGACGAAAAAGCGTGTCCTGTTCCTCGCCGACCGCAACGTCCTCATCGACCAAACGATGGTCAACGACTTCCGCCCGTTCGGCACGGCGATGGCCAAGCTCAGCGCGAAATCCAAAACCATCCAGCGCGACGACGGAACCGAGGCGAAAATCACCACCGCCATCCGCGGCAAGTCGCGGCGGATCGAGACCGCCTATGAGATCTACCTCGGCCTCTATCAGGCGATCACCGGTCCCGAGGAAAAGCAGAAGATCTACAAGGAACTCTCCCGCGACTTCTTCGATCTCATCGTCATCGACGAGTGCCACCGCGGCAGCGCGGCCGAGGATTCCGCCTGGCGGGAGATCCTCGAGCATTTCTCCTCCGCCACCCAGATCGGCATGACCGCCACGCCCAAGGAGACCGAATACGTCTCTAACATCCACTACTTCGGCGATCCGCTCTACACCTACTCGCTCAAGCAGGGGATCTCCGATGGCTTCCTGGCCCCCTACAAGGTGGTCAAAGTCCACATCGACAAGGACGTCGAAGGCTACCGGCCCGAGCCGGGGAAAACCGATGTCGATGGCGACGAGGTCGAGGACCGGATCTACAACCAGAAAGACTTCGACCGCAACATCATCATCGACGATCGCACCAAGCTCGTCGCCAAGACCATCACCCGCTATCTCCGCGAATCGGGCGACCCCTATCAGAAAACCATGGTCTTCTGTGTGGATACCGAGCACGCGCTGCGCATGCGCACGGCGCTGGTCAATGAAAACCAGGCGCTCGTGCAGAAGGACCCGCGCTACGTCATGCGCATCACCGGCAACGACAAGGCTGGCGTCGAGCAGCTCGACAACTTCATCGACCCGGAGAGCATCTATCCGGTCATCGTCACCACCTCCCGCTTGCTCTCCACCGGCGTGGATGCACAGACCTGCCGCCTGATTGTCATCGACCGCGAGGTTGGCTCGATGACCGAATTCAAACAGATCATCGGCCGCGGCACCCGCATCTACAAGGACGCTGAAAAATTCTACTTCACCCTGATCGATTTCCGGCAGGCCACCAACCACTTTGCCGATCCCGACTTCGACGGCGATCCGGTCCAGATCTACGAGCCTCAGGCCAACGACCCGATTGCGCCGCCCGACCCCGGGGAAAACGAGACCCACGAAGACCCGCCGGATGGCGATCCCGCCACCGGGGGCGAACCCGAGGAAATCCTCGTTCAGCCGCCCGGGCCACCGGGAACCGACCCGCCCGGGCCTGAGCCGCGGGTGAAAATCCGCATCGATGGCGTGCCTGTCACCATTCTTCTCGAACGCGTCGAATACCTGGATGAAAACGGCAAGCTCGTCACCGAGTCCCTGCGCGACTACTCCCGCAAAACCATCCTCAAGGAATACGCCTCGCTCGATGAATTCCTCCGGTCGTGGAATTCCGCCGACCGCAAACGCGCCATCCTCGACGAAATGGAATCCCAGGGCCTCGCCCTCGACGTTCTCCGCGATGACGTGAACCCGGAGCTCGATGCCTTCGATCTCATCTGCCATGTCGCCTACGGCCAGCCGCCGCTGACCCGCCGCGAACGTGCCGCCAAGGTGCGCAAGCAGGATATTTTCAGCAAACACAGCGAGGAAGCGCGGACCGTGCTCCAGGCTCTGCTAGATCGCTATGCCGACGCCGGCCAGTTCGACATCGAAGATCCCGCCGTTCTCCACCAAAAGCCATTCAACGAAATTGGCAAGCCGCTCGAAATCGCCCGTTTGTTTGGCGGTCCCGAGGGCTACAAGCAAGCCATCCGCGAACTCGAACAATCCCTCTACTCCGCCGCCTGACCCATGTCCCTCACCGCCACCATCAAGTCCATCCAGAATGAAATGCGCAAAGACGAGGGCGTCGGCGGCGACGACCAGCGCATCGAGCAACTCGCGTGGATGCTTTTCCTGAAAATCTACGACGCCAAAGAAGCCGAATGGGAATTCACCGATCCCCATTACAAATCGCCGGTTCCCAAAAACCTGAAATGGCGCAACTGGGCCGCCGATCCCGAGGGCATCACCGGCGACGCATTGTTGGACTTCGTCAACAACACGCTCTTTCCCGGTCTGCAAAACCTGGAGGTCACCAAACAGGATGGTCGCGCCCGCATTGTCCGCGAGGTCTTCGATGGCGGCTACAACTTCATGCGCAGCGGCCAACAGCTCCGCAAGATCATCAACAAGCTGGAGGAAATCGACTTCAACAGCCTGAAAGAGCGCCAGCATTTCGGCGACATCTACGAGAAAATCCTCGGCGACCTCCAATCCGCCGGCAACTCCGGGGAATTCTACACGCCCCGCGCCGTCACCAAGTTCATGGCCGACCGGATCGATCCGAAACCCGGCGAAATCCTCATCGACCCCGCCTGCGGCACCGGCGGCTTCCTCACCTGCGCCATCAACCACATGCGCAAACACCATGTGAAAGGAGTGCAACAGGAACGCTTATTACAGTCCAGCCTGCGCGGCGTGGAGAAAAAGCACATGCCGCACCTGCTGTGCATGACGAACCTGCTGCTCCACGACATCGAGGACCCCGGCTTCGTCCGCCACGACAACACGCTGGCAAGGCCCTACGTCAGTTGGACCAAGGACGACCGGGTGGACATCGTGCTCACCAACCCGCCCTTCGGCGGCAAGGAAACCGACGGCATCGAAAGCAATTTTCCCAAAGCCTATCAGACCCGCGAGACCGCCGACCTCTTCCTCGCCCTCATTCTCCGCCTGCTCAAGCCCGGCGGCCGCTGCGCCATCGTCCTGCCGGATGGCACGCTCTTTGGCGAAGGCGTGAAAACCCGGCTCAAAGAAGCGCTTCTAACCGAGTGCAACCTCCACACCATCGTCCGCCTGCCCAATGGCGTCTTCGCCCCCTACACCGGCATCAAGACCAACCTGCTGTTCTTCACCAAGGGCCAGCCGACCCAGGAAGTCTGGTATTACGAGCATCCCTATCCGGCCGGGGTGAAAAGCTACAACAAGACCAAGCCGATGACATTTGAGGAATTCGGCCCCGAACGCGAGTGGTGGGACAACCGCGTGGCCAACGACCAGGCGTGGTGCGTCTCCATCGATGAAATCAAGGCCGGCAACTACAACCTCGATCTCAAAAACCCGCACAATGCCGACACCGGCCCCGGCGACGTCGATCACCTCCTGCCCGCCTACGAAAAGCTCCTCGGCCAGATCGCCGATACACGCGCCCAGCTGAAAAAAGAACTCCAACAGGCGCTGACCACCAAAGCCTGATCCGGCTCACGAAAACTTTCGACTCGCCACGGCACCCTTGATCATGAACCCTCCTCCCAACAATACCTCTCACGCCTCTCGTCGAAGCGCACCAGGGAGGTTACTCTTTTCTGGAGGAAAAAGGCAGCAAAGGAGGCAATGGTGAACCGGTCGGCTCTCACCCTCTACCGCGACCTGCTCGGCGATATCAAGACCCGCGTCCGACAGGCCCAACACCGCGCGGCTCTCTCGGCCAATGCGGAAATGATCCTCCTCTATTGGGACATCGGTCGGCTGATTGCCGCCCGGCAAGAGGCAGAAGGCTGGGGCGCTGGTGTCATTCCCCGCTTGGCGGTGGATTTGAAAAACGAACTGCCGGAGCAGAAGGGCTTTTCTGAGCGGAATATTGGCTACATGATTCGCTTTGCTCGTGAATACGGCGCTCCGCCAATTTTGCAGCAGCCTGCTACAAAATTGCCACCATCTGTGGCAAAATTCAGGGCACAGGCCGTGCCCCAATTGGAAACGCCCCTTTCTGACACTCCAATGATGCAGCAAACCGCTGCACAGTTCTTAAGCGCCAACGGCGCATCCCATGCCAGCCCAGGGCAACGCCCTGGGTTAACGATTATAACCCTAAACCCAGCCCTGAAGGGGCGGCCAAAACCATGCCACAATCCCTCGCCCGCCTGCATCTCCATTTGGTCTTCAGCACGAAAAACCGCGAACCCATCATCACCGATCCGGTCCGCGGTGCTTTACACGCCTACATGGCGACCGTATTGCAAAATCTCGGCTGCGCTCCTGTGCTCATCAATTCCGTCGAGGACCACGTTCATTTGCTGTTTGACCTCGCCCGCACCGTGGCGGTCAGCCAGGTGGTCGAGGATGTCAAAAAATCGTCATCCAAATGGATCAAGACCCAGGGCCCGGCATTCGGAAATTTCGCTTGGCAATCGGGATACGGTGTTTTTGCGGTTTCCGAATCCAACGTCGACGTCGTGCGGGAATACGTCGCCAATCAACGCGAGCACCATCGCACGAAGACGTTTCAGGAGGAATACCGGCAATTTCTTCATCGGCACGGCATTGCCTTTGACGAACGGTATGTGTGGGATTGATCCGCGTTTTGGGTCGCCCCTTCAGGGCTCCGGTCTCTTCTCCCAATCCAATCCCAGGGCGTTGCCCTTCGGACCCAGGGCGTTGCCCTGGGCTAGCGTGGATTGCCCCTTCGGGGCGCAAGAGATTGATTCAGCTACGCCGCACGACGCCAAGGCCACGAGAACCACGCGCGTATTCTTCAACGCCAACGCCACGAGAACGACACGCGTATTCTTCAACGCCAACGCCACGAGAACGACACGCGTATTCTTCAACGCCAAGGCCGCGAGGACCACGCACCGCTTCTTCAGCGCCAACGCCACGAAGACCACGCACCGCATCTTCAGCGCCACCGCCACGAAGACCACGCTCCGCTTCTTCAGCGCCAACGGCGCGTCCCATGCCAGCCCAGGGCAACGCCCTGGGTCAGAATGCAACAAACAAGCCCCAGCCCTGAAGGGGCGCTCTAACCGATGAGCCCGCGCCACATCCTGCGGACCACCCGCCCCATCCGCCGCCGCTCCGTCCTCCGCCACCCTACGCCAGCCTCACCGGATGAGCCCCAACCCGAAACTTCTTCCGTGCATCCGTCGTCACCCTCGCCGCCGCCCCACCTGGAAGTTACCTCGTCTTCACCGCCACCACCGGACAAACCCTCCACTCTTCAGCCCCACCGGGGCGTTGCCTCACCTACACCGCCGCCACCTAACAACCCCGCCACTCTTCAGCCTCACCTGGATGCCTCCCCGTCTTCACCGCCGCCACCGGGCAAACCCTCCACTCTTCAGCCCCACCGGGGCGTCCCATGCCAGCCCGGGGCAACGCCCCGGGTCACGCCACCCCCAATTCTTCCGAGCCCTGCAAGGGCGACCCAACCGATGACCCTGCAAACCTTCTTTGAAAAATTCGACCTGTTCGCCGACGCACCCAACGCCGTGGCGAAGATGCGGGAGGTGGTGCTGGAACTCGCGGTAAGAGGATCTCTCAGTGAACAACGCGAATCGGATCAACGTGACAAAGCCTGGCTTGAATTCATCACCGAGTTTGATCAGAGACTGCTTGACCAGCCCGCGGGATTAGATCCTCCGTTCGATGTGCCGGAAACGTGGCGTTGGGTTTGTCTTGATGATCTTGGCACCACAAGAGTTCGCAACGATGTCTCCGACGGTATTCATGTATCGTTCGTCCCGATGTCCATGATTTCAGCGGACTATCGAGTTCCGGTGCTCTCGGAAGAGAAGATGTGGAGCGAAGTAAAGAAAGGCTTCACTCATTTCGCAGAAGGCGACGTGGTTTTGGCAAAGATCACCCCTTGTTTCGAGAACGCCAAATCCGCGGTGATGCGGAATCTGATTAACGGAATAGGCGCTGGGACGACGGAGTTGCATGTGTTTAGACCCACCACAGATGCGATCTTACCCGATTTTGTTTTAATTTATTTGAAAACGCGTGGCTTCATCTCACGCGGTGTGCCACGAATGACAGGGTCCGCAGGCCAAAAGCGCGTCCCCCGAGATTACTATGAGTCATCCCCATTTCCATTCCCACCCCTCGCCGAGCAAAAGCGCATCGTAGCCAAGGTGGATGCGTTGATGGCCTTGTGTGATCGCCTGGAGGCCCAGCAGCAGCAACGCGAGAATAAACACGCCGACCTCGCCCGCGCCTCGCTGGCCCGCTTTGCCGCCGCGCCCACCCCGGCCAACCTCAATCTCCTCTTCCACAAGTCCTACGACATTGTTCCCGCCGACCTCCGCAAATCCATTCTTGCGATGGCGGTCCAAGGCAAACTTCTGCCGCAAAATCCCCAGGACGAACCGGCGGAGAAATTACTAGAAAGTATTGGAAAGCAGAGATTAAAGCTGCTTGGTTCTGACTCGCTGAGAAAAACCAAACCCTGCCGTCAGTTTTCGTCGGACGAAGCTCCACATGCCATTCCTCCTACTTGGGTATGGACGATGCTAGGAGATATAACGGACATCGGAACGGGTAGCACCCCGTCAAGAGGAGAGACATCGTATTGGACGGCTGGAACGATTCCTTGGATTACAAGCGGATCAACGTCAAAGTCATTGATCACAGAGGGGGACGAATTTGTTACGGTTTCGGCGGTAAAAGCACACAGGTTACGAATCTATCCACCCGGCACACTCTTGGTCGCACTCTACGGCCAAGGAAAAACTCGGGGGCAAGTCGTCGAGTTGAATATTTCCGCGACGATCAACCAAGCCTGCGCCGCGATTTGTCCTTTGGACGGCATACCGCCCATGCAGGCTTATATTAAGCTCCATTTGGAGAAACAATACGACGAGATGCGTCTGCAATCAGCAGGAGGAGCTCAGCCGAATCTAAACGTCCAGAAGATTAAGGAAGTATTCGTGTCACTCCCGCCCCTCGCTGAACAACGCCGGATCGTGGCCAAAGTGGATCAACTGATGGCCTTGGTGGACCAGTTGGAAACCCAGCTCGCCTCCTCCCGCGCCACCGCCAAGAACCTGCTTGAAGCCGTGGTGGCTGAACTCACTGGCGAAGCCCCCGTCGTCCGCGCCAACGGCGCATCCCATCCCAGCCTGGGGCAACGCCCCAGGAAACCGTCCACCAAACCGCCCGAGGGCTGAAAGCCCGCCCTAACATTCGTCACATCAGGTCATCCGCGCCATGCAAAACGCTCATGATAGGTCGCGCCGTTGGCGCTGAATATCTTCTGGACCGTGGGTCCTGGGGCGATGCCCCAGGCTGGGATGGTTCCGGGCCTTCGGCCCTGTGGATGTCACGGCGGCCCTGTGGATGTCGTCCGCCCTGCTTTGACAAAGTGCCCGTCTGCGGCTAACCAAGGGGATGCGCTCACTGATCAAGCACGTGCTCCGGCGCGAGCAACCCGCCGCGGACCTCCAGGTGGCCGGCTGGGTCCGCACCCGCAGGGACTCCAAGACGTTTTCCTTCCTGGAACTCAACGACGGCACCTGCCTCGGCAACCTCCAGATCATCGCCGATGCCGGAATCCCCGGCTATGACGCGATGGCCCGAATCACCACCGGTGCCTCGGTCGAGGTGCGGGGCCAACTGGTCGCCTCGCCCGCGGCCGGGCAGCAATGGGAGCTGCGGGCGGCGTCGATCAAGCTGTTAGGCGAGGCGCCGGAGGACTATCCGCTGCAGAAAAAGGGCCACAGCACCGAGTTCCTGCGGACCATCGCCCACCTCCGGCCGCGCACCAACCTCTACGGTGCGGTGTTCCGCACGCGCAGCCGGATGGCTTACGCCGTGCACCGGTTCTTCCAGCAGCGCGACTTCATCAACGTCCACACGCCGATCATCACCGCCAGCGACTGCGAGGGCGCCGGCGAGATGTTCCGCGTCACCACCCTCACCGATGAGCAAATTTCCCGCGAGGCGGAGGATTTTTTCGGCAAGCGCGCCTATCTAACCGTCAGTGGCCAGCTCGAGGGCGAGACCTTCGCCTGCGCGCTTTCCAACATCTACACGTTCGGCCCGACCTTCCGCGCGGAAAACTCCAACACCTCGCGCCATGCCGCCGAGTTCTGGATGATCGAACCCGAGATGGCGTTTTGCGACCTCGAGGGCGACATGGATCTCGCCGAGGAGCTGGTCAAGTTCCTCGTCACCGAGATGTTAGAAAATCACGAGGGCGACCTCGCGATCTTCGAGAAATTCGTCGACCAGGGCTTGCGCGAGCGGCTGGAGTTCGTGGCCAGCCGGCCGTTCGAGCGGATTGCCTACGCCCAGGCGGTCGAGCTGCTGCAGGCCAGCGGCGTGGCGTTCGCCTATCCGGTGGAATACGGCCTCAACCTCCAGTCCGAACACGAGCGGTGGCTGACCGAGGAGTATTTCAAGGCGCCGGTCACCGTCTTCAACTACCCCAAGGAGATCAAACCGTTCTACATGCGCCTCAACGACGACGGCCTAACAGTCACGGCGATGGACGTGCTGGTCCCCGGCATCGGCGAAATCATCGGCGGCAGCCAGCGCGAGGAACGGCTCGACGTGCTGCTGGCCAACTTCGCCAAGCACGGCCTCGATCCGCAGGCCTACGCCTGGTATATCGACCTGCGGAAATACGGCAGTGTCCCGCATGCCGGCTTCGGCCTCGGCTTTGAGCGCCTGCTGATGTTCGTCACCGGCATGTCCAACATCCGCGACGTCATCCCCTTCGCCCGGACCCCCGGCCATTGCGAGTTCTGAGACGGATGCGGCAGTGCTGCCAGCGCCCCGCCAATCCGTCACCTGGATTTGGAGACAAGAAATCCCTCGGGGTCGAGGAACGTTTCCTCCGGCAGGGGCAGGCCGAGCGGGGGGGCGGCCGGGCCGTGGGCGTGGAGCGAGCCGTCGGGCGCGGGCTTGAGGTGCCAACCAGGAAGCAACTTGCCCCACGAGTCGGGTTGGTGGCCGTGTTGGGGCTCGAAGTTGTCGTCGGATCCGGGTGGCGTGGGCATCGACATCGCCACCACTGAGCCGTCCACCGCCAGGCACGGGTAATGGCTCAGGCCGGCGCGCGCGATCGCCTCGAGGGCGAGTGCGCTGAAGTCGTAGAAGGCGATGGTTGCGCTGAGCGGGGTGGTTAGCAGGAGGTCGCGCAGGACCTCGCCGCCGACCCAGGTGGCGTCGGTGGTGCCGTTGAAGGAGGGCTGGACGACCACGGTGGCACCGAACAAGTCCGGGAAGGCGGCGAACAACCCGGGCAGTTCGGCGAGGAGCGGGTCATCCTGCAGCACCTGCAACGGCTGGTGCCGCTGCAGCGCGTTGATCATGCCGATCTGATGGCCGTTGACCCAGATCCGCCGCCGCGCGCTCTCCGCGGTGAGGCGGAATGCCCGGGTCGCCGGATTGTCAGCCCGCGGCAGCCGCGTCTGCCATGAGCGCTTGAGGAAGCGCTGGCCGATGGCCTCTGCCGAGGCGGTAAGCATGCCATCGCGGACGGTTTCCAGATTGACGGCGGCGGGGTCGAGCGGGTGGGCGTAGGCGAACGCGAGGTCACGGCCAGCGCGGCGGGGCGCTTTGTTGAAGAACCGGTTGCCTTCGAAGGAGAAAATCGACCCCCACGACCCGTCGCACCACATCGGGATCAGCGGGTGGCCGGCCTTTTTGGCGATCAGTTCACAGCCGCGTTGCAGCACGCTCAGGGTCCCGGTGCGCGTCAATTGGCCTTCCGCAAACAGGCACACGACCTGTCCCTGCCGCAAGGCCAGGATGATTTCCCGGATCGCCTCCAACGGCCGCTCGCGGCGGATCGTCATGGTGTCGAAAATGCGGGTGAAGACGCGGATCGCCGGCCGCTGCAGGAAGGCCTCCTCCATCACGAAACGCACCGGCCGCGGGCACGCCGCTGAGAGGAAAAACGCGTCGGCATAGGTCACGTGATTGGGCAACAGCAACACCCCGCCAGCGCGCGGCAGGCGGTCGCCATGAGCCACCCGGATTCGATAGATCGCGCGGATCAGGGTCACCCCGATGACCCTCAGGAAGTCGGCGGGCAGGCGGCGGATGATCATCGCCGTGGCCAGCGAACACGCCACGGCAATGAACAGCATCTGGCTGCGGAAGCCGATGAGCGGATCCAGGCGGAGGGCCTTGGCCCCGTATTCGAACCCGGTGATGATGGTCACGGCGAGGATGCCCGCGAAACAATCCTGGAGGTTGACCGCGGATTGGAGCTCGCCGCGTTTGGCGGCGGGGTAGTGGTCCTGCATCCAGGCGTTGAGCGGCGCGAGAAACAGCGCCGAGACAAAGGCCAGCAGCCCGAGGGTGACCAGAAATAACGCCTGGCCCGGCGCGGCGAGAACGAATGCGAACGGGTTGGTGTCGAACAGTTGCAGGAACGCGTGGGCGTTGCCCGGGGGAATGAGCGCCAGCGCGATGGACGCGACCGTCATGGCCACGCCCGCCACCGGCACCCAGCCAAGTTCAATGCGCTTGCGCAGCAGATACGAGGCGAAGCCAAACCCCGCCGCCATGCCCAGCGAGGCCGATGCCATGAACATTGAGGACAGTGTGCCGAAGCCCTCGCCACCACCGGTCATGACCTTGGCGAGTTTGACCGACCACAGGTTGATGAAGGCCGCGAAGCCCCAGAAAAACGCCACCCCCAACGATGCCCGCCGCAGCGGCGCGTCCCGCCACAGCAGGGCGAGACTCACAAAGTGGCTCACCGTTAAGCTGCGGGTGAATTTTTGGTTGCTGCCCTGAGCCGGCACTCGCGGCACCATCCAGGCCATGATCAGGGCCGGTACCGACAAGACCGTGAGCACCAGCAAGGGGCCGAGGGCGGCCCGCCAAGCGGTGGCCGCGGACCCGCCGAGGGCGTGATAGCGTTTGTCAAACAACCAGCCCGCCACGATTTGGCCGGCCAGCATCGCCAGCATCGCCGTCATTTGTTGGATGCCGGTGGCGAACCCCAGGTGGCGCGAACCCACCAACTCCTTGTTGATGCCGAGTTTGGCCGGACTGAAGAAGGCCGCTTGCGTGGCCAGCGCGAAAAACCCGCCGAGCGCCAGCGGCAGGTTCTTGGCGACGACCGCCGCGCAGATCCAGATGAGCACGAGCAACTGCAGGATCGCCGAGCCGAACATCACGTCGCGTTTCGAGTGGCGGTCGCTGAGCCAGCCGGCGATGGGCGCAAACAGCACAAAGGGCAGAGCGATCATCAGACCCGCCTGCGATTCCACCGCCCAACCCACGGCCCCGCCCAGCGGAATGAGGATGAACTGCGCCATCTTGTCATTAAATGCGTTCTGCGTTTGTTGGAAAATCATGCTCCAAAAACCGACCCATTGACGGCGGGTGGGTTCAAAAAAGGGTGATTCGTTGGGCATCGCGGCGGATCCTAGACGGTGGATTTCCCAGCGGCAAGGCTGAGGGACGGCAATGACGATCCCCGATTTCTACGCGGACCGAACCTTGACCTGCCATCGCAAGCCTGACAGTAACAGTAACGCAGCGCGGCGTGCTTCAAGCTTCCGCGTCAGCAAATCACCTATCCATCCCATGAAATCAATCCATCAATTCGGCGTCATTGCCATGGCGGGAGTCGCCCTTGCTGTCGTTTCCTGCTCCACGGGCGGGAGTTCTCCCTCGGGCTTCCTCGCCCATTTTTCCCAGTTGGATGCGGGTTACGGCACCGAAGACGCGGTTTGCGCCTATGTCAAACCCGGGGTTGATTTGAAAAAATACGACAGCGTGGTGATCGATCCGGTCACCACGGTGGTCGCCACGCCGGGCATCACCCCGGAGGTCACCAGCCAGCTGGCGGCCTATCTGAGCGATGCCATGCGCACCGCAGTGGCGGGTAAAATGAAAATCGTGACGGTGCCTGGCCCGACCACCTTGCGGGTGCGCGTGGCGCTGACCGACGTGATCGCGAAGACGCACGCGGGCACTCCGGTGACCACCATGCACACCAGTCCGCGGGTGGCCCTGACCGGCAATCTGGGATCCGCCGCCGTGGCCGCCTTCATTTCGAATGTGTCCTTTGAAGGGGAGTTCGTCGATTCGGTCACGGGCGAGCGGTTCACCGCGCTGTGTGACCATCGCTTGGGTGCCAAACGGTTAGCCACCGCCGCCACGCCCTGGGCCGCGGTGCGCACCAGCGCGGATCATGGCGCGGCCCGGCTGTGCCAGCGGATCATGAAGCTGCGCGGCCAGTGAGCACGGCTCGCCCGTGATGATCCCCCTGATTCAAGAGGCTGGCAGCCATCCCTCAATACGCCCGCCAGTACGCGAGCGCGCAAACCAGGGTGGCAACTCCGTAGCCGAGACCGGCAATCGAAAACCCGGTCCAGCGTTTTTGGTCGGCGGTGACCCAGGTCACCGCATCCCGGAACAAATAGGGCATGCCCACCCAGAACAACGAGGCGGTGAGCAAGCCGTAGGCATAGATCGGCACCAGCAGCCGCGATGACGGGTCTTTGAGAAAGGCCGCTTCCAGCAGCGGCGAGGCGACCATCAGTCCCACCACGCCGAGCGCCCGCACTGCCAGAAAATCCCTGACGCTGGTGGCCACCAAGATCATCGAAACCGGCACCAGAATGCGCAATAGCGGCTTGGCACCGTTGAATTCACCCAAATCCATGGCCAGCGCGCTGAGCCGACCCAACCCTTCGGGAGCGATCAGCAGCCAGAACCAGGCGAGCCCAATCCCCAGCAAAATTTGGCCAAGCGTTTGGTCGCGCGGGAATTTTTGCAGGAACTCCTGCACCATCGCCGGTTTGGCCAACATCAGCGCGTGGCTGCTGATCAGCCACCCGCTTAGAATCAGGCCAATGGTGAAAAGCGAAAGGTGTTCGTAAGGGTGCATCGGATCCATGCCGCCCCCGGCTTAGGGCTAGGGGACACAACATTCAAGCGCCAACTCCCTCATGTGGTCCGCTCGGGCGCCAGTAGGCGGGCGGGTGACCGCACGCTGGTTCGCAGCAGAACAAGCGCTCGTCCCAACCTTCCGCCCGCGTTCTGACGAACGCGCCCACAGCCTCATAGCCCGCGGACCTCGCGGGCGAGCTTTTTGGCGGTAGCGATCGTGTTGCGGTGGAGCTTGGCGGTGAACTCGGGTTGGCGGTTGTAGCCGCCGCCGTAGAGCACGGCCACCGGGATCCGGTTGCGGATGAAGGCTCCTAACAAGACGTCGTCGCGGCGCTGGAGGTCTTTAAGCGAGAGCTGCATCTGTCCGAAGCGGTCGTTGCGGTGGTTGTCGGCGCCGGAGACCCAGATGACCAGATCCGGCGCGAAGGCATCGAGCGCGCCGGCCAGGCTGCTGAAGAGTTGCTGGAGATACATCTCGCCCTCGACGTAGCGCACCGTCTCGATATCGAGCGACCCGGCAATCTCGCACGGCGGAGCCTTGCGGCCGACGTGAATCGAATAGGTGAACACCCGCGGATCGTTGGCCAGCAGCGCGGCGGTGCCGGTGCCTTGGTGGGCGTCGGTGTCGACCACCATGATTTTGAGGTTCGGCTGCTTGTCCTGCAGGTCGCGGATGGCGATGGCCACATCGTTGAACACGCAGTAGCCCTCGCCGTGCGCCCGGAACGCATGGTGGGTGCCACCCGCCAAGCACACGCCCACACCCTCGGCCAGTGCCGCATGACAGGCCAGCCGGGTGGCTTCCACTTCGGTGGCGCTGCGCGCGAACAAGCGCGGCGTGACCGGCAGCCCGAGCAGGATCTGCTCCTTGCGCCCGAGCTGGCCGGACTCGATCTGGCGGATATAGGCGGGCTCATGCACGCGCTGGAGCAGGTGGTGGTCGGCTGCCCGGACCTCGATGATTTCCTCGGGCCGGAGAATGCCGCCGTCCAACAGCATGTCCTTGGCGACACGGAACTTCTCCATCGGAAACGGGTGGCCCGACGGCAGCTCAAGTTCCAGGTGCTCGGAATAAAAACAGCGCATGAGTTGACGCCACCAACCAAGCGCCGAATGCCAGGCGAGGAAAGCCCAAAGTGGCCACCCCGCGCGGGCGAGTCTGGAGCTCGCGGTCCGGGGTCACCGCTGCGGCGCGGGCGGGCGCCGCAGCAGGCCGTATTTCGGGCTGAACAGGAAGGCGAGCAGGAACACGATGCCGAGCACCAGCACGATGGCGGGTCCCTGCTCGATGTTGAGCCACCACCCGGCGAGCACCGCGAACACCGAGGCCAGCCCGCCTAACAACGAGCCGCCCCAGAACAGCGCGTTGGTCGAGTCGGTGAGCAGATAGACCGTGGCCGCCGGGGTGACCAGCAGGCCCAGCGCGAGCATGCAGCCCACCGCCTGCAGCGAGGAGATCAGGACCACGATAAGCACCGCGAGCAGCAGGTAGTTGAGCGCGCGCACCGGCACGCCGAGGGTGGCGGCCACCTCGGCGTCGAACAGGGTCATGAGCAGCGGCCGGTGCAGGGCGGTTAGAACGCCGAGCGCGCCGCAGGAGATCCAGAAGTTGCTCCACAGGTCGCTGTCGCGCAGGCCCATGATGTTGCCGAACAACCAGCCCTCCATTTCCTGGGCCACGCCGATGCGGCGCAGCAGGATGATGCCGCCGCTGAAGGCCGCGGTGTAAAGGATGGCCAGCGCGGAATCCTGGTCGAGGCGCGACCCGCGTGAGACCGCCAGCGAGCCCAGTCCGATGAGCAGGGCGGCGACCAAGCTGCCAAGGAACACGCTCCAGTCATTGAGGCCGGCCACCAGGATCGCCACCGCGATGCCGGGCAGCAGCGCGTGCGACAGCGAGCCGACTTTGAGAGCGGATTTCCGCAGGACCACGAACGCGCTGGCATAGCCATTGGTGAGACCGATGAGCAGGGCCGCCACCAGCGCCCGCTGGTTGAACGGATGCTGCAGCGGTTCTAGCAGCCAGGCGATCATGCGACCTCCTTTCCCGCCGCCGCGGCCATTGCGCCGAAGGTCGCCGACAGGCCCGCTTCGGTGAACACGTCGGCCACCGGCCCGAAGGCGATGGCGTGCCGATTGAGCAGCAGCACCTCGTCGTAGATGTCGCGCACGGTCTCCATGTCATGATGCGAGGCTATCACCAACCGCCCCTCTTCGGTGAGGTGGCGCAGGGTGGTGGCCAGGGCGGATTTCGAGTTGCGGTCGAGTCCGGTGAACGGTTCGTCGAGCAGCAGCACGTGGGCCTCCTGGGCGAGCGCGCGCGCCAGGAAGACGCGCTGCTGCTGTCCGCCGCTCAAGTGGCTGATCTGCCGGTCGGCCAGGTCGGCCAGGCCCATCAACCCGATGGCGCGGTCGATGGCGGTCTCGTCGGCCGGCGAAAATGGCCGCCACCAACCGGCTTGCGGGTAGCGCCCCATTCGAACGACTCCGCGCACGGTGATGGGAAACTGCCAGTCGACGTTTTCGCGCTGCGGGAGATAGGCGATTTCGCGGCTCCATTTGGCGACCTTGGTGCCGCGCCACCAGATCCGTCCGGCGGCGATGGGCAGCAAGCCCGCGATCGCCTTGAGCAAGGTGCTTTTGCCTGCGCCGTTAGGACCGATTAGGGCGACGCAGGCCCCGCAGGAAGTGGCGAAGGAAACATTCTGCAAGGCATTCACCTCGCGGTAGCACACCAGGAGGTCTTCCACCCTCAATTCGTGATGGTGGCCGCAGTGGGCGCAGGTGTCGTGGCTCGAATGGGTCATGGGGTGCCGATCAATGGGGGGTGCCAGTCGTAGCGCAGGGGTTCGTCGATCCGGCCGAGGCCAATCCCGTAGCGGGTTTGGTCCTGATAGCCATCCGGCATGATGGTGAGGAATACCGCCGTCTCGGCAGTTCCGGCGGCGAAATCCGCCTGCACCCGGAGATCCAGACCGCCTGGCTCCCAGGGAATCACCGCGTCGTGCTCGGACTCACCGGCCCCGAGGTTGCGCCGGTCTAACAAAATCGCGCCAGTGTCGGTATGGACGACGACCCGCCCCGCCGGCGCCAGCAGTCGGAGGCGCAGGACAGCATGCAGGGCTCCTGCAACCGGCGCCGGCGCGGGTGCCGGCGATGGCCGCCGCGACGAGGTGAGTTGGCGGAGCGGGATGGCTAACAGCGCCAGCGCCGTCAGCACGCAGGCGGTTCCAGCCAAGGGCGATGCCAGCCAGCGGGGTCCATTCATGGGGCGATCAGGGCTTGGGTGATGGCCAGCACGTTGTGGCGGATCATGGCCTCGAAGCCCGCGTCCTGGCCGGTTCCATTGCCATCGGCGATCAAGGGCGTGCCCAGGCGGGTGGCGGTGGCGGAGGCGATCAAGTCGAGCATCTTGCCGTTGGAGTTTTTTTCCGGGAACACGGCGCGCACGCCGGCTTGTTGCACCGCGGCAATGGTATCCGCCTGTTGGCGCGGGGTGGTGTTCTGCTCCTTGTTCAGACCCGCCACGGCGATTACCTCAAACCCGAATTCCAGCCCGAAATACCCGAACGCATTGTGCGCAGTGACCAATTTTCGCTGCCCGCGCGGGACTCGTTCCAGCTCGCTGCGCGCCCAGTGCTTGAGAGCTTCCAAGCGCATGCCGTAGGCACCGGCGCGGTCCTCGAAATACCCTTTTCCCGCCGGATCCTTGTCCGCCAATGCCATCGCCACCACCCGCGCGGCGCGGCGCATGTTGTCCACCCCATGCCACCAGTGGGGATCCAGCGAACCCGAGCCGTGCCCCTCATGCTCCGAGTCGTGAGCATCGGATTCACCTTTGACCACAGTCAGCGAGGGGATCGTGCGCCCGACTTCCACCACCGTGATGCCTGCGAGCGCGGACCGCAGGCGACCCAGATAGGGTTCCAGATTTTTGCCCGCCGCCAGCACCAGGTCCGCAGCCTGCATCTGCTGCATATCGGCCGGGCGTGGTTCAAACCGGTGCAGATTGCCCCCATCACCCACCAGATCGAAAACCGCCACCCGCTCGCCCCCCACCTGGCGCGCCAAATCCGCCATCAACGGGTGCAAGGCAACAACCTGCAAGGGTGCCGCAACCGCAAGCGCCACTCCCAGCTTCATAAGCAAACAAACCAAGAGGAATTTCCTCACGCCGCAAGCATGATGCACAGAAGGAGTAATTGCAATGCAATTGCGTTTTCCTCTTTGGATTCGTCCTTCGCCCTCTCACGGTGCCGGGACAACTTCGATGGCGGCGCGCTCTTTGAGCAGAACCTCCGGCCGTTCCAGCCCGAAGCTCTTGAGCACATGGACCGTGCCGTGGAGACGGACTTTTTTGCCGACGAGCGGAGCGAGTGCGGATTCCGAGAGGTCGGCGGTGGCGGATTTGAGGGCAACGGCACCGCGGGCGGCGTTGCGGTCCGGGTCTTGGGAGAACAGCAGATACAGGGTTTTTTTGCGGCCTGAAAAATCGATTTTGGAGAGGACCCCTTCGACCACCACTTGCTGGTCATCACTGCGGGCGAGGAGTTCGCGGCTGGTCCAGGGGATCACGCCACCCTGTTGGTGGACGTTATTGGTTTGGCCTGCAAGGACGGCCGGAGGACGCGAATCGGTCAGATTTGGCGGAACCCGCGGTTTGACCGGCGGTGGTGGGGCGAGTGACGCCTCGTGCAATTCGCCGGGTGCCACGGTGGCCGCAGGGGCAGGAAGGTGGGGTGAGGGATCAGGGGCGTGCTGTAGGAAGAACAACCATCCGCTTAGGCCGATGATCACGCACGCCAGGCCGAGGTTCGCCAGCCACAACGGCGTGGCGGCGGCTGGCGGGTTTGCCGAGGAATGACATACGAGGTGCTTGGCGGGATAGGGTGATTCCGCGCTGACGACAGCCACTAGCCTTTCACGCACTTCGTGAAGGCTGGCGCTGGCGGCGGCGTGGCGCAGCCATTTGAGCCAGCCACCGAGGCCGCCGCCGGCATGGTCAGACACTGGACGGTCTTGCCAGCCCATCAACTCCTCGGTGAGCGTGAGAAGCGGGGTCAAGCCGCGCGATTGGGTGCCGTCGCCTAGCCAGGTCAGCGGGGAGAGCCAGAAGGTGAATCCCCGTCCGCTCTGGGCGCTGCCGACGATGATGGATTGCGGAGCGGTTTCCACCCAGACGGCCTCCTCGCCTAGCAGATGGGACAGTTGTTGGCAGACTTCCAGGGCCTGAATGAGCAAGTCGGCGGCGGCATGAGCCGACAGCGGACCCTTGACGAGTGCCGACTCGAGAGAAACGCCCTCAACCCACTCGGTGACGATGAACGGCATGCCATCGACGGGATCACAATCGCCGCAGATGACCGCCCGCAAGGCGGGGTGGTTCAACCCGGCCAGGCGGCCGAGGGCGCGGCGGTAGGCGGATTGTTCATCGGCAAGCAGCCCTCCGCCATCCGCACCGAAGGGGAAAAACCGTCGGATTGCCACGATGCGTCCGGTTGCCGTGTCCAAGGCACGGAACACAACCCCGGACAAATCCTGGGCAACCAGATCCTCGATTTGGAATCGCTGAACCACGGATCGGCCTTATTAGCAGAAACGCATCCGCCTGGCAACTCCGCTCTGAACCCTGATGTCATTCGGTCAGCGGGGCGAACACGACCTCGGCAAACCGTTGCGGCCGATGAAAATCGGGCTCCCCGCCGCCCAGATCGGTGGCGCTGACGAATTGCTGGGTCGGCGAGGTCAGGATCAGGGTCACGTTGGCGCGCGAGTGGACCCCAAAATCCAGCCGGGCCCTGAGCAAATCGAGTGGAATGGCCATGGCCACTAGCCACGCCCCATCCGGCGCCATGTCGGAAAAGGTGGCCACTTCGGGCATGGCGATGTCGATGTCCTCAGCCCGGACCCGGGGCGCGGTGAATTCGCACGACCACCAAGCCCCATTGGGCGCGAGATTGAACTCGAAATAGCGACCGCTCATCGGGTCAGCGAGAAACAACTCGGCCACGTCGTGACGCCACAGCTCGGCCTGAAACATGCCGGGGCGGGATTGCGGGTGGAGTTGGGCCGGCGCGCGGTGATGAGCGACGAACCAAAGCCGCTGGTTGTCCACCGCGAGGGCAAAGGCCGCAGCGGGCAGCACCGGGGCACCCCGCCAGTCCTTGTCCAGGCCGAGCAGCGGCAGGTCTAACTGACCCCACTGCAGCAGGCGCGGACTGGTGAAAATTGTCATGGCGCAAATTGGCCCGCGGCTGGAGCGCCTGTCGAGACCGGAGCGCGGCGCGGCAGGCGGTGCCAAGCGCGACTGGGCCGGTGTGGCTTGCGTTGAGCGCGCCTGCCGGACTTTTTTAGCGATCCCCGCGCGGGTGGCAAAAAATTTTGTAAAATTCCGGGAAAATCATCGCTTTCTGGGCGAAGATATGGTTCTGAAGCCCGCACCTAAAAATAGTTCATGGCCCGTCCCCGATCACGCCCCGGATTTTACAGCACGATTGAATACATCGGCCCGCGTCCGCAGAAGCCGAAGCGGCCGCATTTTTTCGGTGGCTGGGTGATTGTGGTGATTGCCGTGGGGATCGCGTTCTGGTTCGGGCGGCCGCTGGTGCCCTTTCTCAAGGCGGCGCAGGAAGGCGTCTCCACCGAGCAGGCGGCCTTGTTGATCGACTCGCTGGAGCACGCACCGGGGGTTGCGGGCAAGTTGGCCGCGGCTGCGCTGGCGCATTCCGGCGACGCCGTGGTGTTCGACCCATCGTATTACAAGATTGCCTATCCGAACGGCGACATTGCCCCCGGCAAGGGTGCCGCGGCCGATGTGATCATCCGCTGCTATCGCAAACTCGGCCTCGATCTCCAAAAAGAGGTGCATGAGGACATGGCGGAACATTTCCGCAAGTATCCGCAATTGTGGGGCTCGCTGGTGCCGGACACCAACATCGACCACCGCCGCGTCGCCAACCTGCAACGCTTCTTTGAGCGCAAGGGTGAAACCCTCACGCCCTCCCGCAATCCCGCCGACTACCATCCGGGTGACATCGTGATTTGGTCGCTGGCCAACGCTGACCCACATATTGGCATCGTCGTGCCAGGCCCGGGCAATCGCGCCGGCGAGGCGTGGGTGGTCCATAACCTGGGTGCCGGGGTGCAATGGGAAAGCGCGCTGTTCGACTACAAAATCGTCGGCCATTTCAGCTACCCGGCCGCGGCCAAGGGTCTGTAGCGGCGGCTCTGGGACTGTGTCGGCGGGTGACAAATGCCGCATCCAGGCGCGTTCTGACGAACGCGCCTACGGGTGGATCAGGTGAGCCAGGCCGGCCTATCCGCGTGCGGGCGGCTCGTTGCCGAGAAGCTTATCCAGATCCGCGACCCGTTCCCACGGGCAGCGTTTGCGCTGGTATTTCTTCCACACGATGTCGCGCAGTTCGCGCCAGAGCGGCTCCGTCACCGGTGTGACATCGGTCCAGGTGGGGTCGCGTTTCTGGGTTGTGGTCATGATCGTCCACTTGCCGCCGATGTAATTCGCCCGGTAATAGACCTTGCCCTCATCGGTATTTTCAAACCACTCATGACTTTCCATGGCCGGAGGCTGGCGCGGGGATCGTTGGGAAACAAGCGGCGAATCGCGGACGGTTGCCGTGGGCTAAGGGACAGACCCTTTGTGGAAACGAGTCGCCGCCAAAGGGAACACGAAGGGACCTCAGCCGCGCATGCTCGCTTGAAAAATCCGCAGCTCTGGGCCAGTAATCTCCTGCAGCATGCCAGCCCCGATCAACCGCCGTCGCTTTCTCTGGACCACTGGTGCCGCCGGCATCGGATTTTCCGGATTCGTCCGGTCACAGACGCGGGAGCCTGCGGTGGCGGCCAATTCCAAGCTGCGGGTGCTGTCGATCGGGGTGGTTGGCACCATCGGCAGAGCCGACCGCAAGCAGGTTGCCGAGCATCCGGCGGTGGAGATCGCCGGGCTGTGCGACGTCGATGCCAATGCGTTGGGGCAAGCCGCCAAGGATCATCCGGCGGCCTTCACCTGCCGCGACTACCGCGAGGCATTTGCCCGGCACGGCGACGCGTTTGACGCGGTGATTGTGTCCACGCCGGACCACAGCCACGCGAGCATCATGCTCACCGCGCTGGCCAACCATAAACACGTCTACGGCCAGAAACCGCTGGTTCATCAGCTCGAGGAGCTGGTGATGATGGAAAAAGCCATCGCCGCGCGGCCGCAGTTGGTCACCCAGGTCGGCAACCAGCGGATGGCCTATGCCGGCCGCCGCGCCGCCGTTGACATCCTGCGCAGGGGCATGCTCGGCAAGGCCGTCGAAGCCCACGTCTGGGTCAACTCGCCCAACGAACGCGAATATTTCAACCTGGACCGCGTGGTCGGCGAGCCGGTTGCGCCGCCGGCCAGTCTGGATTGGAACCTGTGGCAGTGCGGGTGCGCGGACGCGCCGTATCGGGACGGCATCGCGCCGGTGGTCTGGCGTTCATGGTGGGACTATGGCAGCAACGGTCTCGGCGACTGGGGGTGTCATGTGTTGGACGTGATTTTTCACGCTTATGACGAGCTGCAATCGCCCATCGCGGTGCAAACCCACTGCGTCGAGTCGCCCAATCCGTTGTTTCACAGCCACCCGTGCCACTCGACGCTGACCTATGCGGTGACGTCCACTGCCTTTGCCCGCAACCGGTTTGCCATCCACTACAGCGACTCGGCGCAGGCGGTGTCGCGCGCGGCACTGGGCTTGCCTCCTGGCAACTACCCGGACAAAAACATGACGGTGGTCGTCTGCGAAGGCGGCGTGCTCTGTCTGACCGCCGACGGGCGGCTCGAAATCTGGCGGGACGGGAAAATGACCCCGGGTCTTAAAATGCCCGGGCTGCCGGACTATCCGCGTCTCAACCACTGGCACGCTTGGGTGGACAACTGCATCGGCAAGAATACCGAGCTGCGCACCCCGTTCAAGGAAGCAATCCGCATGACCGAGGCCACCCAGCTCGCCGTCAAAGCGACCCGCTTTCCCGGGGTGGAGCTGCGCTGGGACAAGGCCTCTCTGACCTTCACCAACCACGAGGAGGCGACCCGCACGCTTGTCCGCCGCAGCTACCGCGACGGCTTCGCGCCGCCGGTCGTCGGGTGATGGGCAACGGATGGTGGTGCGGTCTCGATGAGAGCGGAAGGTAGCGCGGTCTCGATGAGACCGCAGAAGTGACGAAGCGGCTGGGCTTGGGCTGATATGGTCATTCCTGCGGCATGCGCTCTCATCGAGGCCGCGCCATCTTTTGAGAGCGCTTGCTTTTTCAGCTGCGTGTCTCACCCCTCGCCCGGCGGGGTGACCACCACCACGCGCTCGACGCCGTGTTTGGAGAACTCCTCCCAGTAGCGTTTTTCCCAGGCGGCGGTGCGGGCGCGCCGGTCTTCCTCGCTGAGTTTTTCCCAGGTGGCGAAGCCGATGGCACGGGCGAGATCACGGTCGGCCATGCGCACCGCCAGCTCGTCCCAAAAACTTTCGTTGCGGAATTCATCGTAGCACTCGTGGTAGAACAAGCGCTCCTCCATCTCCTGCTTGACCCGGAACCGCTGGCTTTCCTCGTCAAACTCGATCCAATCGCCCAGCCCCGAGTGGCCGGCCTTTTCCAGAATCTTGCTCTCCAAATCCTCAAAGGCCGCAATCCGGTCGTTGGCGGATTCCTTCTGGTTCCACGACGCGACATTCGCCGCGAGGCTCACCATTTCCACCAAGGTGGCAAGTTCCTGATCTGACAACCGCAAGTGCATCCGTGCCTGTAACCAACCATTTAAGCGTCCCACCCGCAAGCCCGCAGACCGGCGACGCTCATGACAAAGGGACAGTCCTTCAATCGAGCCATGAGATAGCGTTCGAGCGGTTTCATAAAAGCAAGGCGGGCGGGTGGAGAGGTCCAGCCCTGACAGCAGGCGCTGGTAGGCGGATCGCCCGTCGATAGCAACGTGCAATCTCGGCAAGATCCATCGAGGTCGCGCGGTAGGTCCGTGTAGCCACGGGCCGAGCCGTTAGCAGCCCGGCAAAATTTCGGGTTTTTGGAAGCGCGTCTCGACAAGCGAGCGGGGGCGTGGCTCAAATCCGGCCAGTGGTGCAACGATTTGTCAAATCCGAGGTTGGTGCGGCAGTTCTGTGGGTGCTGGGTTCGCTGCTGCTGGCAGCGGTGATTTCGCCGTGGGTCTACCGTGGCGGCAAAGATTTGGCCGCGCTGGCGGAGGCGCAGGATCTCCCGGCCTTGGGGGAATGGCTGGGGGCGGCCTGTGGGCGCGCCCAGTTCGGTCGGTTTTTCGACCGGTCGTTGATCTTCAGCACTTTGCTGCTGCTGCCGCTGGTGTTTCGTCGGATCAGGGGGCTGCGGATGGCGGCGGGGAGTGTTCCGGTGAAGCTGTGGGAGAGAGTGTCCCACAAGGTCGCCGCGACTCAGCTGATAGTCGGCGGTCTCATCGCGGTGGCCACGCTATGTTTCCTCGGGGCCGTGCTCGCGGTCGCTGGAGCCTTTGCACCCAGCGCCGCTGTGCCCGCATTCGGCAAGTTGTTGGCGAGCGTGCTGGTTCCGGCGGCGGCGGCGTCGTTGCTGGAAGAATGGCTGTTCCGCGGCTTGTTGTTAGGTTTATGGCTGCGCTTTGGGCGACCGGCGGCGGCGTGCTTGGGGTCTTCATTGTTGTTTGCGATGCTGCACTTCCTGAAACTGCCGGAAGGCACGCGCATCGCGGATCCCGCGCATGTGCTCGCGGGCTTCGAGTTTCTGGGCAACATTCTGCTGCATGTCACGGATCCGCGCTTTTTCGTGACGGACTTTGCCACCCTGCTGGCGGGCGGGATGCTGCTCGCCTGGGCGCGGGTGCGCACTGGAGCCTTGTGGTTTTCGATCGGCCTGCACGCCGGTTGGATTCTGGTTTTCAAAGGCCACAACTTGTTCTATCAGAGTGTGCCGGGCTGGCCGTTGCGGCCGTGGGGAGTGGGGGACAACTTGCGCTCCGGGGCGTTTCCGCTGCTCACGCTGGGCCTCACCGCGCTGATCTGTCACGTGGTTTGGCGGCATCTGGCGGCGGGGCGCGGCGACCTAACCCCTCATCACGGTAACGACCCAGACCTGGCAGAAGCCGGCGTGGCGGAGGGTTTTGGCGCACTCATGGACGGTGGAGCCGGTGGTGAGCACATCGTCGATGAGCACCGCGCCGGGAGGTGAGTCCTTGATCCAGCGGCGGCCTTGGCGGGTGAGGGCGAAAGCGCCGCGAAGGTTGGCCATGCGTTGTTGGCGGCTGAGCCGCGTTTGGGTTTCGGTCGAGCGGGTCCGGCGCAGCGCGCGGAGCATCGGCATGCCGAGGACTGCGGCGAGGACCCGGGCGATTTCCTCGGCTTGGTTGAAATGGCGGTGACGCAGGCGGTGGCGGTGGAGCGGCACCGGCACCAGCGGCCAGGCTTCGTCGAGCGCCTGCGCCAAGCGCGGATCGGCGAAAGACTCACGGGCAAGGCGGCCCAACTCCCCGGCCAGGTGGATTTGGCGGCGGTATTTGAGCCGGTGGATCAACTCCAGGGTGCGGGGGTCGCGCACGGTGGCGGGGCGGGCGAACCCGAAGGCAAAGGCGAGATCGTGGCAATTCGGGCAGGCAAACGGCCCGGTGATTTGTCCGTGGAACATCTCCCCGCACACTTGGCAAAATGGCGCGGCCAGGCGTGGCAAATCGGCACGGCAGTCCGGACACAACGATTGGCCGCAGGTGAGGGCAATGCCGCAGAGGGCGCAGTCCGGGGGATAGAGCAGGTCCAGGGCGCGTGCGGCCGCGTGCCGCCAACCGCGTGGTTCAGGTGCGGGCGGGGGGTTCATGGTGAGACGGGTTGGCGGTCAGATAATGGGTCAGCCAGCCAGCCAGCAGCAGCCCGGCCAACGGCGTCAGGGTTGCTGACAGAACGGGCCCCTGGGTACCCGAAGTGGCGGGCATGGCGTGCGCGAACAGCCAGCCGGCGTGCAAGCCGCCGGGCAGCCACAGCGAGGCCGTCCGCCAGCGCGCGTAGGCCAACAGGCCGCCGAGAGCTAACAGCGGCGCGAACTGGCCGCAGAGGCCCGGCCAGGCAGCGAAGCGCCAAGCAGCCAGGCGCAGCATTTCGAAGCCTGTGCCCGCTGCTTCAGGATCGGCAACGGTCTCGCCGGGCACCGGCATGGCCATAAGCACCAGCGCGAACAACAGCGCGCTCATCACCAGTGCGGCGGCAGGACGCATGGCGTTCAGGAAGACCCCCAGCGCGACCCCCCGGAAGAAGACCTCCAGCACCGCTGCCAACCCCAGCGATCCCGCCATGGTGACAAGGATCGCCGCTGCCAGACCCCCGTGGGGATGGTGCGGCAGGCAGGCTCCAACCGGGCCCCACACCACCGCCGGCGCGAGCCAGAGCCCCGCGACCCACAAGAATCCCGCTCCGGCCTGCCTCAGGCCCTGCGGGTTTTGACGCAAAGGCTGGCCCCGCGTCGTCAGCCCCGCGCCATCCAAAAAGCGCAAGCGCCACGATTGCGGGTCCGGCTCCGCCCGGTGTCGGGCATGCAGCCACTCCCGCCACGGGAACCACAGGACCACCGCCGCCAGCACCAGCCCGGCCGCATAAAATTGCGGGAAATCCGCCCCCCGGCACACACCCGCCAGGCCGTTCAGCGGCGCGTTCGTGATTTTGTTAGAAGAGACTTCGGCCAGCGCCTTGCCCGCGTTGTAGAGCAGCGGCGAGATCCACGCGCCCAGCGCCAGCGCCGCCGCCGGGTAAAGCCAGACCTTCCAGACATCGCTGCAGGCGGGGTTGCGCATGCCCTGACTGTGCCAACTCCCGGCCGGAATGAAAGCCCGTGCATGACGATTTTGCGGAGTTGCTCCCGCCCGTCCGCTCCGCTAGGATCCGCCCATGACCCGCACCGAACCGGTAGGACGCATCCGCTGCCAATGGGGCGAAAGCCCGATTTGGTGGCAGGGCGCGCTTTATTTTGTCGATATCGCCGGGCAGCGCGTCCACCGCTACGATCCTGCCGACGGCAGTGAACGTGCGTGGGATGTCGGGCAGCGCGTCGGCACGGTGGTGCCGCGCGCCAGCGGCGGGCTGGTCATCGCCGGCGACCACGGGTTGTTCTTTCTCGACGAGGACAGCGGGGCGCTCACTCCGATTGCCGATCCCGAGCGCGACTTGCCGGGCAACCGCTTCAACGACGGCAAATGCTCGCCCGACGGGCGCTTCTTTGCCGGGACCATGAGCATGACACGCCAACCCGGCGCAGCCACGCTCTATCGGCTGGATCCCGACCTTAGCGTCCACCCAGCCTTCGGGCCGGTCACCACATCCAATGGCATCGTCTGGTCGGTCGATGGCCAAACCGTTTACTACATCGACACCCCGCGCCGCGAGGTGCTCGCCTTCGATTACGTCGACGGCCAGCTGCTCAACCCGCGCGGGGTGATAGACACTGGCCACATCGAGGCCTCGCCGGACGGGATGACCATCGACTCGAACGGCCACCTGTGGATTGCGTTCTGCCATGGGGGCTGCGTCTCATGTTTTGATCCGGCCAACGGCAATGAACTCCACCGGATCGCCCTGCCGTGTCTGGAAACCACCGCTTGTGCCTTCGGCGGGCCGGATCTGGCGGATCTGTTCGTGACCACCGGGGTCCACAAAACCGCCAAAGAGGAGCACGCCGGTCGCCTGTTTGTCATCCGCGGCCTGCAAGTCACGGGCCTGCCGACGCAGGCGTTCGGGGGGTGAAGTCGGCGCGTTCGTCAGAACGCGTCCCTGCGCCGCGTGCGGTTACCCGCACGCCTACCTGACGGCGCGGCCGGCCCGCCGCCCTACCGGATGGCGGTTTTGCGTTTTGGCAGGAACGGCTGCACGAGGGTTTCCTCGAAATCGAAGATCTCGGAGAAATCCTCGGGTCGGTCGGAATCCTGTTTGCCGAAGACCTGTTCGTCGATGAGCTGGAACACCATGTCGCCGACATCCTGGCATTTGCGCACTCCCCATTCGTTCATCAGGGTGGAGGCCATCGGTCCGAATTGCTCGAGCGAGAAATCGCGGAATCCTTCCAGCAATTCCGGGCCGCTGACATGGCGGGCCTGTCCGGCGTTGCCCTCGGCGATGCGCTTGAGGGTGAAGTCCAGCGCGTCTTTGAGAAAGAAGTAAGCATGCGGATCAAAGCGCTTGTCGCGTTTTAAAATCGCAACCACGGATTGTTCGAATTGCATGGCTTGCACTGAAGACAAATTGCAGCAGCAACAGCGGTCTGTCAAAGCGGTTAGACGGGGGGCGACGCGTCCTCGTCCCGCAGCCCGGGAAGGTGCCTCCCAATGCTTGCTGCCGCCGCACGGTCAGCGGCGCTTGGCCGCGGGTTGGTGCGGGGTGCGCTTGGCCGGAAGCGCGGCCTTCTTGGCCTCCATCTCGCGGGTGCGTTTCCGCCAGTCGCGGCGCGGCGATTTTTCGCCGGGTGCGGGTGCGGGAATCGGGGCGTGGTAGTTGAAGTCACGCAATCGCTTGCGGGGGAGGCGCTGGCCGATGAACAGCTCAAGCAAGTCGAGCAGGTTGAGATCTTGTTTCGGGACGAAGCTGATGGCATCGCCTTGCGACTCCGCCCGGCCGGTGCGGCCGATGCGATGGACGTAGTCCTCGGGATTGACGGGGAAATCATAGTTCACGACATGGGTGACGCCGTCGATATCGATGCCCCGCGCCACGATGTCGGTGGCCACAAGAACCTGGGCCTTGCCATCTTTGAAATCCTGGAGTGCCTGCAACCGTTGTTCCTGGGAGCGGCTGGAGTGCAACTTGGCGACTTTCACCTGGGCAATCCTGAGGAAATTGGTGAGGCGATCCGCGCCGTCCTTCATCCGGGCGAAAACCAGAACCCGTCGGAATTCTGGCTGGCGGAGCAATTCGAGCAACAGGGCGTTTTTCAAGTGGGTCGGCACCTCATAGACGCACTGGACCACGGTATCCGCGGGGTTCGAGCGTTTGCCAATCTGGACCGTCTTGGGCTGATATTGAAACCGGCGCGCCAGCGACTCAACCTCTTTGGACAGGGTGGCCGAAAACATCAGGGTTTGCCGCCGTTTTGGCACCGTGCTGACGATCGCCTCGATGTCATGCAGGAACCCCATGTGCAGCATCCGGTCCGCCTCATCCAGGACCAACATTTCCAGCAAACTGAAATCGAGTTTTTGGCGGCCGAGCAGGTCGAGCAAGCGCCCGGGGGTGGCGACCACCATATCGACCCCATGGCGCAAGGCTTTGATTTGAGCGTCTTCCTCGACGCCCCCGTAGATGGCGGCGACGCGAATCGGGAGGCCCTGACCGTAAGCCCGGATGTTTTCCATGATTTGGACGGCCAATTCCCGGGTGGGGGCCAGGATGAGAGACCTGATGCCGTGCCGTTGGCCTTGGCTCTGGGACAGGCGGTGAAGCATCGGCAGCACGAAGGCTGCGGTCTTGCCGGTGCCGGTCTGGGCGATCGCGATCACGTCGAGTCCCGCCATCACCTTGGGAATGGCCGCAGCCTGCACCGCAGTCGGCCGGGTGTAACCGGCATGTTGAATGGCGCGGAGAATTCCAGGCTCGAAGCCAAAGTTACTGAAGGGCATGCATGGACCCTAGGCCGCCGATGCCACGGTGGCACGGAATTAATATCAATGGCAGCAGACGGAAATTTCCAAGGTGGTGCGGCCTCGATGAGGCCGCAGTTGCCGAGCGAACCAAGGCTCGTCCGCAGAATATCCGCCAGGCCTAGCCCAGGCCGGTTTGGGGCGGACTGGGTGGCTTCCGAGTCCGCCTGAAGGCGGGACTACCTACGCTGGAATCAACGTTCTTAGGGAGGTAGGTAGTGCCGCCTTCAGGTGGAATCTGAAGCCCGTGAAGTGAGCGCCATTCGAGTCGGCTACTCCGCGCTCCGGCCGGTGTCGGGCAGGACGACGCGGAAGCCGAGGTCGCGACGGCGCAGCGAGCGGTTGTCGGTCCATTCGCGGGTCAGGGCGTTGCTGCCGGGTTTGAGGAACGAGCCGCCGACGATCACCCACTGGCGTTCGCCTAACGGGTTGGCGGGATTGACCGTCGGGCGGCGCGTCCACTCGCAGACCGAGCCGGCCATGCCGACCAGGCCGTTGGGCGTGTGGTCGGGGGTGGCGGAGGTGACCGGAACCCACTCCGCAGGCTTGAGGGCGGTGGGGTTGGCGAGGCCTTGGCGGAGGGCGGCGAACCATTCTTCCTGGGTGGCGAGGCGGACCTGTTTCCACTCCGCATAGGCGGTGCCATCCCACCAGTCGACGCCGACCACTGGGCAATCGAGAGTCACCGGGGCAGCGTGCCAGGTGCCGTTGGCTTTGGCGGCGGCGAGCAGGGACGGCCACTCGTCGGGCAGGTGCGAGGTTTTTTCCGGCGGCTGGTTTTCGTGATCGAAGGTGCGCTCGCGGTGATCCTTGGCGAGGGTGTCCAAGGTTTCGAGGAATTCGGCGTATTGCCCGATGGTCACTTCATGGGCACCTATTCTGTAGGCTTTCAGTTCTTCCGCGGGGCCATCCGGCGTCGGGTGCGGGCCGGCGGGAATGAGCACCGGCGCGGGCAGCTGCGCGCGGAGATGGGCGGATGACGACTGCGGGTGATGGCGCAAGAACCAGGTGAGAGCGCCAATCACAGCCACCAGCGCGAGGGCCGCCAGGATGGCTACGGGTGGTTTCAGCCGCGAAGTCGCGCCGGGGGAGGTCGGGGCCGGGGGCAGTGGCGTGGCGAGTTGTTGTTCGATTTGCGCGCAGATCTCACGCACTTGGTCCCAGGTCAGCGGGACGGCCAGGCCTTCGCCGCGCATCCAGCCGAGCAGGGTGAGCAGGCGGGTGGTGCCGGGCTGACCTTCGGCGACGAGGGCCGGCAGGGTTTGGCCGAGGTGAACGATATCGCGTGCGGTTTGTTCCGGCGCGCGGGTCCCGGCAATGGCGAGGTTGTCGAGGCGGAGAACCCCCTGGTCGTCGAGGTGGAGGTGCCGCAAGCCCAGCGGCGAAGTGGCTTGGCCGAGGGTTTCCTGTTGGAGGTGGGCTTCGGCCACGCGGCGCAGCAGGTGGGTCAGGCGGGCGGGTGGGAACGGCTCGGTGGCCCGGATGCGCTCGGTCAGGGTGGTGCCGGGCAGCAGTTCGTGGGCGAAGTAACAGAGCCCGGGCTCCGCCACCGCCTCATAGACCGAACCGATCAAGGGGTGTTCGACGGCGGCTTTGGCGCGGACGTCTGCCAGGAACGCATCCCGTTGGTGGGCCTGCTCGGCCCGCAGTTCATCCACCAGCACGCGGCGTGACACCGAGACCTGCTCGGCCAGCCAGGTGCGGGTTAGCGGAGTTTCAGCGAGTTGCTCGATGAGGCGGTATTCCCCGAGGCTGCGGTTTTGGGAAGCGGGGTTCATGGAATGGTTGATACGCGGCAAGAGTGGGTGCTTATTTCGCCGGCAGCGCGGGCAGCAGCGGCATGGCGGGATCAAAGTCGGGCGGCAGTTGGTCCTGGAATTCCGGGCGGCGGGTGTCGCCCGGTCCGGCGGCGGGGGCCCGCGCCATGCGCGCGGCCAAGTCGCGCGGCCAGGCTTGGACGTCGAGCACCACCTCCTTGTAGAGCAGCGAGACGACCTGGCCGTAGTAGCTGCGCCCGCCAAACAGATGCTCGGTTTGGGTGTCCTGGGGTGGAATCGTGTAAGTCATGCGCAGGCTTTCCTCGCCGTTGGCCCAGTCGAAGGGCAGCGTGGTCCACTGTTCGGTGACCCAGGACTTATCCTCTAACTGGATGATCTCGCCCTGGGAGCTGCGGTTGAAAAAAACCACGGACACCGCGAGTTGGGCGACATCGACCTCCTCGGTTGGACCTTTTTGGACGGGAATGCTCAGGATCACCCGTTGGCCACCGTCCTGGTGCGGATTGTTGAAAATGCGGACTTGGCCGAGCGACAGCTTGCCGAGCATATCGGTGGGTTGGGCGAAACCATCGCGGAGTTTGGCGGCGGCCTTTTCATAGAGTGCGCCTGCGCCCGAGACGCCCATTTGAAAGACTTTTTCGTAGTGAGCGGAGGCGGTGTCGAACACCCCCATCTGCTCGTGGACGAGGCCGAGCTCGTAGTGCACGTTGGGGTCTTCGGGTGCCTGTGCCAGCGCTTCCTCGAGTTTCACAATCGCCCGGCCCATGTCCCCGGCGACGCGGGCGACGCGGGCATCGTTGACCAAGCGCTCGGCCCGTGGCGAGGCAATCTGCGGCGTGACCACCGGCATCGGTGCGGGCAGCGGTGCGGGTACCGGCGGGCGGGAAACCACTGCCGGCGCGGCGGGCTGGCTGGGCGCGGCGGGCACCTGCACGTAAATGGTCTTGGGGACCTCCCGTTCGACCACGCGGATTTGCCGGGATTGGTCGAAACGGGTGGCCAGCGCCAAGCCGGCCACTAACAACTGCAGCAAGGCCATCAAGCCCATGATCCAGCACGCGACCGTGAACACGGGCAGTGGCGTGCCCGGTAAAGGTTGTGGCCTGGCGGAAACCATGCGCGGAAGATGCCTCGCGGCCCACCCGCTGTCAATCCGGTGGCGCGCATGGGTAATTTCCGCACCGGCACGCCGCCGTTGCCGAAAGACCGTTTTTCGTTTATATCCTGCGCGACGATGAATTCCTGCGCGCCATTGAGCTACTGCCCGGACCTGCTCCACTACTCCCGCCGCCTGACCCGCGAGGTGAAAATCGGCCGGGTCGGGATCGGGGCGGACCATCCGATTCGCGTCCAATCGATGATCACGGCCGACACCCGTGACACCGCAGCCTGCGTCGCGGAGGTGCTCGGCTTGGCCGACGTCGGCTGTGAGATTGTCCGGATCACCGCCCAGACCAAGGTGTATGCGGCCAATTTGGCCAACATCGCCCGCGAGCTGCGCGCCGCCGGGTGCCAAGTGCCGCTGGTGGCTGATATCCATTTCAAACCGGACGCCGCCCTCGAAGCCGCCAAGTGGGTCGACAAAGTCCGCATCAATCCCGGCAATTTTGTCGACAGCAAGAAGTTCGCCATCCGCGAATACAGCGATGACCAATACCAGGACGAACTGACGCGCATCCGCGAGGATTTTTCGCCGCTGGTTCGGTTCTGCCGGGAGCACGGCCGCGCGATGCGCATCGGCACCAATCACGGGTCGCTCTCCGACCGGATCATGAACCGCTATGGCGACACCCCGTTGGGGATGGTCGAAAGCGCGCTGGAATTCGCCCGCATCGCCCGCGATCACGACTACCATGCGCTGGTGTTTTCCATGAAGGCGTCCAACCCCAAGGTGATGATCGAGGCCTATCGCCTGCTCGTCGCCCGCCTGCTCGCCGAAGGCCCGGACTGGAACTATCCGATCCACCTCGGCGTGACCGAGGCCGGCGACGGCGAGGACGGCCGGATCAAAAGCGCCATCGGCATCGGCTCGCTTCTAGCAGACGGAATCGGCGACACCATCCGCGTCTCGCTCACCGAGGACTCGGTGCATGAAATCCCGGTGGCCCAGGCACTGGTGGCGAAATACAACCGTGGCTGCGGCGTGGTGGCTGAGGCGTCTCGCCTCAGGCCGTCCCAAGGGGCGTCCCGCCCCGATCTTCAAGATGATGCCAGCTCAATCCACCTGAATTGGGACCAACTTGAACAGCGGGACTCATCGTATCTGCCTCACTGGCGGATTGCGGGAGCCACCTACGCGGTCACCTTCCACCTGAAGGATTCGATTCCGTCCTCAGCGTTGGACGATTATCACCGGCGCAAGAAAATCCTCGCTGCCCGCTTGCAGGAGCTGGCGTCCCAAGGCGGATCCCGCAGTTCGCTTGAAGCACTCGTCTCGATCCGTTCTGAAATCGCCGGCTTTCAAGAGTCTTTCCTTGATGCTGCTCTGAATGAATCCCACGGGGAGTGCCTGCTCGATCGCCCGCAAATCGGCGATCTGGTGGAGCATGCGCTCAAACATTTCGAGGGCGAGCGCTACGTCTTGTTCGCCTGGTCGGTGATGCCCAATCATGTGCATGCGGTGCTTCGTCCCGAGGAAGGGTGGAATTTGGACTCCATTGTTCAATCATGGAAATCCTTCACCGCGAAGCAGGCCAACGGGGTGCTGGGTCGGCATGGAGCCTTCTGGCAGGAGGAATACTATGATCATGTCGTTAGGGATGCGGACGATTTCCTTCATCAGGTGCGCTATGCGTTGGATAACCCGCAGAAAGGACACGCTTCGGCTCGATGGACGGGCTCGCGATATGGAGCCACTTGGGCCGAGATCCCCGGAGCGGGACGCTCCGGGGGCGGCCTGGAGCAGGATGCTCCAGCCACCTTGCCTTCCACCTTCATCCCCTCTTACGATCCGTTTGGCTACGAGCGGCGGCGCAGTTCCGCCATGACGGTCATGGGCCACGCGCTGGGCGGCGACCACAGCGTGCGGGTGTTCACACCCCAGGACCGCTGGAACGCGCTGGCCCACCGGTTTTCCGCGCTCGGGGATTTCAAGCCGGAGGTCATCGTCGAGAAATCCGCGGTGGTGGCCGTCGACCCGCGCGATTTTGCCGCAGTGGCCGCGCTCAACGCGCGCGCCGAGCCCTGCCTGGTCACGGTGGCCGACGGCACCGGGCTGGAGGTGATCGCGGCGTTCCGCTTGTTAGCCGCGCGGCTGGACGCGCGCCACCCGCTGCTGCTCAAGGACACGCTGCGCTGCGACGGCCAACCGGATGCGGCGGACGCCCTTCTAACCGCCGCGCAAACCCTCGGCTCGCTGCTGTGCGACGGCCTCGGCGACGCGGTGCTGGTCCGGGGCGAGGAGTCGCCCGCGGCCTCGCTGCGCCTCGCTTATAACATCCTGCAGGCCGCCGGCACCCGGATTTTCAAGACCGACTACGTGGCCTGCCCGAGTTGCGGGCGCACGCTTTTCAACCTCCAGGCCACGACCCAGAAAATCCGTGCCGCCACCGGCCATCTCAAGGGCGTGCGCATCGCCATCATGGGCTGCATCGTCAACGGCCCCGGCGAAATGGCCGACGCCGACTTCGGCTATGTCGGCGGCGCTCCTAACAAAATCAACCTCTACGTCGGCAAGACCGCGGTGAAGTTCAACATTCCCGCCGACGAGGCGGTGGCGCGCCTGATCGACCTGATCCGCGAGCATGGCAAATGGGTGGACGCCCCGGCCCTAACCCCCATCCCCGCCTGACCCCATGGCTGATTCCGACACGCTCACCAAAACCCGCGACGCCACCGCGCTCGACGTGCCGTGGAATGTCGTGGTCCACGACGATCCCGTGAATCTGATGGGCTACGTCACCTGGGTGCTGATGAAAATCTTCGGCTACGACGAGAAGCGGGCCGCCGGCCTGATGCTGCAGGTCCACCAACTCGGGCGCTCGATCGTGTGGACCGGCCAGCGTGAGAAAGCCGAGTTTTACGTCCAGCAGCTTCAGGCCCACCTATTGCAAACCTCGCTCGAAAAAGCCGCATGAAAATCACCCCGACACGTGGCGGCGGGCTGCGCATCGACGCCGAGGAGCCTGGCGATTGGCTGTTGCTCAAGGGCATCGCTCACGACGCCGTCTCGGGGGATGAGAAGCCCGCCCGGCGCTTGGGCCAGCTCATCACCGATGAAGAGGTCGCGGCGGATTGGCGGGATTATGTGATGCCCGACCTCGAAGCGGGATTTGTCGCGGACGTGCTCCACGTCACCACCGCCATCGCCGCCGCCCGCTTTGAAGCCGGCGATGGACCCGGCCCGTTGTGGATCACCCGCGAGGATGCGTTCCCGTGGTATGGCACGCTCAACCAGGCGCGCCTCGCGCTCGAAGAACGCTTCCATTTCGGCGGGCACGAATCCGTGGATCCGGCGGACCTGCTGCCGGTCCCCCGCGCCGCGTTCTTGCGCTCGCATCTCTATTGCGCGATCCAGAGCTTGTTGCTCGAGCATGCGCTGTGACGCCCGCAACTGCGGGACGGACCGCGAGTTTCCAACTCGCATGCACCGGTGGAGCAACGCTATGAGCGACCAAGGACCGCGAGTCTCCAGACTCGCGCCGCTACACATCGCATAGGCTGGCGAGTCTGGAGACTCGCGGTCCACGGTGGCTTAGCGCATCGCCATGCGCCCGAGATCCGGGCAGAGCCGCTGGATGTTGGTGAGCATCTGGCGGCAGTGGTTGAAACTGGTGCGTGGCTTGAGCAGCTCGGCGCTGCGCGGGAACGACCCCCACTGGACGACGGTGATCTCCACGGTGCGCTTGCCCCACAGATTCATGATCTCCTTGTTCGGCTTGTAGATGTCGATGGTGCCGGTGCCGGTGAGGGCGGAGCCGTAATCGTCCACCACATAGAGATAGGGCAGGCCCTTGATCCGGAAGGTGGTGCCCACCGGATAGAACGACCAGTCCGCCGCCGCGCTGCGCACGCGGTTGGTGTAACGCAGGGTCGTGCCGGTGGCGTTCTGGTCCCGATAAATCAGGTGATCGTTCTCGGTGCAGGTGTAGGCCGTGGTGCGCACGATCCGGGTCCGCTCGCTGAAGGCATAGACCGGCATCGCGTGCTTGTCGCGCGGCTTGTTGACGGCGTTGGCGATCGCGGCGGCCGAGGGACCGGGCAGGGCGAATTGCTCGTTGCTGGCATAACCGAACGCACCGAGAGCCGATTTTGGAAGAATCGCCAGCCCGGAGCTCCCACAATTGGTGAGGAGCGCCGCCACGAGGGCCAGGGAGGTGAGGGAAACGAGGCGGAAAAACATGCGGTAGGGGTCGTAAGTGGCGGAAGGGGGTGGGCGCGGCTTGGCAGGGAAATGCAAATTCCGTGCCATGCAATAGGGTGTTTACCCCATCACCGCAAACGGAAAATGCTCTGGTTAGACGATTTTCACCGGCGCGACACTGCAAATCAATGAGTTACGATATTCCGGCAGCGGTGCCTGGCACCGGCAAATCATACAATGTAATTACATTCATGGGGGAGGTCCTGTGGTGGGGCGGGCCTGCGGTCTGGTAAAGGACTCGACGCCCGAGGTGAAGTCAGATTAGCCTGCCGCGCATGAAACCGCGATTTTCGCCACCACACGGAGCCCAAGGCAAGCAGGCTCGTGAGAACCGCCACGTCCAGGTGGTGGAAAAAATCACCCCGGCGCTCGACGAGGATGACGTGCTGGCGATCGTCGCCACTCACGCCACGCCCTTGGTGCTGATTCTGGATTGCGTGCAGGACCCGCACAACCTCGGGGCGATCCTGCGCACGGCCGACGCCGCGGGCGTGCATGTCGTGGTGGCACCCAAGGACAAGGCGGTGGGCATCACCGAAACCGTGCGGCGGGTCTCGGTGGGGGCGGCGGATCATGTGCCCTTCGCGCAGGTGACCAACCTCGCCCGCACCATGGAAAAACTCAAAGCCGCCGGCCTGTGGCTGGTGGGCACCTCCGACCACGCCACCGCCAAATCGATTTACGATCTGGATCTCAAGGGCCCGCTCGGGCTGGTGATGGGTGCCGAGGAAAAAGGCCTGCGCCGCCTCACCGAGGAAAATTGCGACTTTCTCGCGTCCATTCCGATGGCGGGCAAGGTCGAGTGTTTGAACGTGTCGGTGGCCACCGGGGTGTGCCTGTTCGAGGCCCTGCGCCAACGCCGGATCGGATTATGAACGAGCCGGTCCGCATTCTATCCGATCTGCACCTCGGCCACAAGGTGTCGCGGATCGAACGCGTGGAGGCGCTGCGCCCACTCATCGCCGGCGCGGGCACGGTGGTGTTCAACGGCGACACCTGGCAGGAACTGGCCCAGCCGTTCCGCCAGCGTTCGGCAGTCATGCTCGCGGAACTCCACGCACTCTGCGCCGAAGAGGGCGCGGCCACCGTTTTTCTCTCAGGCAACCACGACCCCGGCTGGCCCGGCCCCGGCTGGCTCGAACTGGCGGGCGGGCGCATCCTCATCACTCACGGCGACGCGTTGTTATACGATGGTTCGCCCTGGAAGCGCGAAATCCTCCATTGCAGCGAGCAAGTCAAGGATCTGTGGCGGCAATACCCCACTGCCGGGCACGATGCCGAAGAGCGCCTGCGCCTCGCCCGGGCGATCGCCCGCACCTTGTGTTCGGTGGAATTCACCCGCAGCCGACATTCGATCCTGCGGGCCTTGGACGCCTTGCTGCCCCCGCGCCGCGCGGTCAAAATGCTCCAGGCTTGGTTCACCCAGGCCGCCAGTGGCGCGCGGTTTTGCGACCGCTATTTTCCGCGGGCCGAGGCGCTCATCATCGGCCATTTCCACCGCAATGGCTGCTGGGTCAAAAACCGCCGCCTGATCATCAATACCGGCTCGTTCACCAACCCGGGCCGCGCCCACTGGGTCGAATGGAGCAACGGCTCCCTGAACCGCGGCCAAATCAACGAGTCCCCGGAGGCCTGCCGCCTCGGCCGCACCCTCGGCACGTGGCGGTTTGATTGACCCACCCGCCACCTTGCGGCGGTTCAGCTGGTGAGTCATTCGCCCCAATGCTGGATGCGGCCGCATCAAGCATTGGTAAGAGGCGGTCCATGGCTTGCAGATTCTCCGTCCGCCTGTGCCTGGGCCCGTGAAGCGTGTGGCTTCTTTGGAAGATGACACCGGCTCGGTGAGTAATCCTGCCATGTATAAACTTTTGCTCGCGGCCCTGGTGCTGGTCCCGCTGACTGGGTTCCACGCCACGGCGGCCGATGGTTGGATGCCGCTCGACCTGCGCGCGGTGAAGGTCGGCGGCGAGATCGGCCGGCGCATCGACATCACGCTCACCGACAACCTGCTCAAACTCGACGTTGACCGGGACTTCCTGCCACCGTTTCAGGTGAAAGACGGCAAGCAGACTTATATGGGTTTGGGCAAACTCATCGATTCGGCGGTGCTGCTCGCGGCCTATTCCGGTGATCCGCGGGCACTCGCACTCAAACAGCACCTGGTCGATGAAACTCTCAAATCCCAGGAAGCGGATGGCTACATCGGCGTTTTTCCCGCGCCACGGCGGATCAAGAGCCTGTGGGATGTCCATGAGATGGGCTATGTCATTTGGGGGCTGTTGAGCGATTACCGGCATTTTGGCGAGCAACGCTCACTCGCCGCGGCCCGCAAGGCGGCGGATTATCTGGTGAACAACTGGGCAGTGTTGCCGGCGCAGTGGGACTATAATGTCGCACCGCACGTCGCGTTCATCGGGATCGAGCGCACGATGCTCGCCCTGCACCGCGCCACGGGCAACCCGGCCTATCTGGATTTCTGCGTGCAAACCCGGGCGCTGCCAGCCTGGGATCTGGCCATCGTGATGGGCCGCCGCAAGGGGATCGAAGGGCATGTCTATGCGTTCATGGCGCGCTGCCTGGCCCAGCTCGAATTGAACGACCTAGGCCCCGATCCCCACCTAACATCCCAGACGGAGCGGGCCCTCGATTTCATGACGCGCCATGACGGCATGCTCATTACCGGCAGTGCCGGCCAGAGCGAAATCTGGACCAACGATCAGGACGGCAGGGGGGAGGCGGGTGAAACCTGTGCCCTCGCCTACCAGCTGCGGGTGTATGATCATCTGCTGCGCGCCCGGGGCGACGCCAGGATGGGCGACCTGATGGAGCGGACTCTCTATAACGCGCTCTTCGCGTCGCAGTCGCCGGACGGCCGCCGCTTGCGTTACTTCGCGCCGCTGGAAGGAGACCGCGCGTATTGGCAAACCGACACCTATTGCTGTCCGTGCAATTTCCGGCGGATTATTGCCGAGTTGCCGCTCATGGTTTTCTATCGGGCTCAGGACGGGCTCGCCGTCAACCTCTATACCTCGGCGCAGGCCAAACTCACCGTCGGGCAGGGGGTGCCGCTCTCGATCCGGCAGGAAACCCGCTATCCCACTTCCGGGACGGTGAGCCTCGTGCTCGAGCCGGCCGCGCCCGTGACGTTCCCGCTCAAGTTGCGCATCCCCGCATGGGCAGCGGGGGTGTCGGTCACGCTCAACGGCGCGGCCGTTCCCGGCGAAATCAAACCGGGTGCCTTCTATGAAATCAGGCGCGAATGGCACTCCGGTGACCGGGTGGTGCTCGATCTGCCGATGAAGTGGCGGTTGGTGAAAGGTCGGCAACGTCAGGCCGGGCGCGTGGCCGTGATGCGCGGACCGCAGGTGTTTTGTCTCAATCCCGCCCGCAACCCGCAGCTCGCCAACCTCGACGGGATCGATCTCGGCTATCTCGCGCTCAACCCGGCGTCGCTGGCCGACCCGGTCGCCGACCCGGCGGTGCGGCCTGACGGCATCGGCTGCCGCATCCAGGCCTGGAAACCGGGCATGAGCTTGTCGCTGAAGACCGACTACCCACTCACCTTGAGTGAATTTCCAGATCCCGATGGCAAGGCGACCTATTTTCGGCTGCGCGACAGCAGTGTCGCGGTGGACGATGAGTTGCTGTCTGGAACCCCGACGGATTGATCACCCTCCCGGCACCAACTGCCGCGCCAGGATCGCCAACTTGCGGATTTTGGAGACGCGGTAGCGGCGGTCAAACACCCGGAAGCCGTCGCGGCGCATTTGGTCCAGCAGATGGTGATAGATCGCGGCCATGATCCGGGCCGGGGCCAGCGCGCGCCGGTCGGCCATCGGCAGAGCGGCGGCCGCCTCGCGGAAAAACCCCTCGGCGCGGTCCGCCTCGAAGGCCATCAGCGCCAGAAACCGCTCGTCGCGCACCCGGGCAGCCAAGTCCTGTTCGGTGTAGTGGAAGCGGGCGAGGTCCTCCAGCGGCAGATAGATGCGGCCGCCGTTGTCATGGTCCTCGCGCAGGTCGCGCAGGATGTTAGTGAGTTGCAGGGCGCGCCCGAGCGCCACCGCGTAGCGTTCGGAGTCCGGGTGTTGGCAGCCGAACAGCCGGATCGAGACCAGCCCGACCACGCAGGCGACCTGCCACACGTATCCTGCCAGCTCGTCCCAGGTTTGGAACCGTTGCGGCTGCAGGTCCCGCTGGCAGCCCTCGATGATTTCTAACAACAACGAGGCGGGAATGCCGCGCCGCTCGCGCAGGTCGAGCACCTGTTGCTGGAGGGTGGTGGGGTTGGCAAAGCCGTGGCGCAGCCCGTCCCGCCAGGCGGCCAGATCCCGCGACCGCTGCTCCGCCGGGATGCCGGGCGCGTCGGCCAGATCGTCGAGCGTGCGGCACAACGCATAGAACACCACCATGTCGGCGCGCTGCTGGCGCGGCAGGATGCGCAGCGCGAAGGCGAGATTGGATTGTGCGCGGCGGGTGATTTCCGAGGCGTCGGGCACTGTGTTAGTGGATGAATCCCCAATGGCCGGTGGTCACCGGCCACAGCGCGAAGAGCGCAGGCCCCACCAGATTGAACTCCTTGACCGCACCCCAATAGCGCGAGTCCAGCGAGTTGCCGGTGTTGTCGCCCAGCGCGGCGTATTCGCGCATCCCCGGCCGGGCCACCGCCGCCAGCTTGAACGAATCGCCCGGTTTGGCCAAATACTGCGAGATCGGCTTGTCGCGGTGCAGGGCCTCGCGCGGATCGGCCAGGCCGTAGCCGTTAGGGTTGATCGAATACGCGCCTTCACCGCGGATCACCCGCTGGATTCCCCATTCCTTGGCGATCTTGCCATCGATGAACAAATTGGGCGATTCGATGGTGAGGGTGTCGCCGGGCACGCCGCACAGGCGTTTGATGTAGTGCGAGCCGGCGGCCTGGTCGCCGCTGCGTTCGTGGATGCCGCGGATGCCGATGGTGTCGAACACGAAGACCTCGCCGCGCACCGGCTTGCGGAAATGATAGGAAAACTTGTCGACCAACACCAGGTCCCCGGAATCGATCGTGCCCTCGCACAGCACCGTGCCCTTGGCGAGCAGGCCGCCGTTGCGGTTGGCCGCCTGGAGGGCCGCGCGCAGGCCGATTTCATAACAGGGGTTGCGCGGCGCCGGCAATTGCAGCGGCGCGGAATCGGTGAAGTGGATCTCACCGCAGCTGAAAAAGTGCAGCATCTGGGTGTCGCGGATGTCGTAATCCATCTGGCCGCCCGGCCCGCGGGCCACCAGCGCCAGGTGCCGGTCCTGATCGTTGACCACGCGCACATAGGTCCGGCCGCGCAGGACTTTTTCCAACATGCGTTGCGGGAAGCTTGGCCATTGGGCCTCGGGCAGGGTCTTGCCGATGATGCCGTTGAGGGTTGGCTGCATCGAACCGGTCGGAATCCGGAACGGCTGCAGGTAATACGCGCGCAACCCGAGCGCGATGACGATGGCCACGAACATCACTTCGACGTTCTCCTCCAGCCAACCGATCGGCTTGTCCGCCGGCAGCGCATTCTCACAGACCGCGCGGATCTGTTTGGACGCCTCGTCCACCCGGGCGCGCTCGCCCGATTTGATCGCCGTGAGCAGATCCACCCGCCGCGATTCAATTTCGGCCACCCGTTCCGGCGTGAGCAGGTCGCGTTTGTAATGCACGAACTTGCGCGCGCCCTTGACCAGGTGCAGGGCTTCGGTTTTCCACTTCGGCGTGAACATGGCGCAAACACTCGCGGCACTTCCCGTCAACTGCAAGCGTGGAGTCAGGGGCCGCCACGGCGGTTCACCGACTGGACGGCTCGATGGGGCAGGAACGTCTCATCCCATCCTGCCGTCGTGCGACGACACCCCTCCCCCAGCATCCGAGTCACGCCTGCCGGTCCCGCTTCACCGATTATTGATGCGGCCGCATCAATAATCGGGAGTTGCGCTTGCTAGAGAGTGTTGTCGAGAACAGCGCGTGGCGTTGGGACTTCCACGGAGGACTCAGTTGGCGGGCGGCGGTTCTTCCTGGCCGTCCGGCGCGGCGGGCGGCGGATCCTGCGGCGGTTCGCCATTGCCAGCGGCTCCTTCGGGAGGAGGTGGCGGGCCCTGCGGGTGGAGTTCCTCGGGTGACAGTTCGCCATCGCCGTTGGTGTCGAGCTGTTTGAGTGATTCGGGGGCGTTCTTGAGTTCTTCGGCGGAGATCGTGCCGTTCTGGTCGGTGTCGAGCGCCGCGATCACCGGCGGTGCCGGCGGGCGGCTGGGCGGTGGGCCTTGGGGGTCCGTCCCGGCGGCGTCCTTGCCTTCGGGGCGTGGCGGACGCATCTCGTCCTGGGTGATTTTGCCGTCGCTGTTTTGGTCGAGTTTGGCGAGGGCGGCGCTGGCATTCTGGATTTCTTCAGCGGAGAGCACGCCGTCGCGGTCGGTGTCGAAGACCGCCAGCAACAGCGGCGGGTGGGGTGGCGGGGGCGGCGGGCGGTGAGCCGGCGCTTGCTGGGCGGCGGTGATCGAACCCGTGAGCAGGGCAAACAGCAGTGGGATGGAGGTGGTTTTCATGACTTGCTTTGGTTGGAGTGGCTTCCATTTCGTCGGAAACCATCGCCATGAAACCCGATGATTGTGTGCTGCGTGTGTGGCGCGGCCGGCGAAATTGTTAAGTTGTTGTAAACCCCGCGTCCGCTCCAAGCCGGCCAGCATCGCCACGGCCGGCTTGAAATCACGGCCATTCCACGGCCACCACATCGAGCGAGTCGGTGCGCAGGCCCGCTGGCACGTCGATCACCCAATCGCTGCCAGTGACGGTTGGCGGAATCTCCTTGCCTGAGGCCAGCATCACGACCCGCTTCGGCTTGCCCGTTCCTTTCAACACGATCGGTCCAGCCACCGGCGGCACGTCGCGGTTGTTAGGAACCAGATAGACAGACCAGGTTTTGCCTCGCACGCTGACCGGCACGTTGCAGGTGCCGGGGTAGGGCCCGGCCGTCACTCCCTGGAGCGCCGCGCCATGGTTGGCTCGCCACGCCTTCAGGTCCGCCATGTGCGCGTAAAAGCAGTCCGGCATCTCGCCGTCCGGCCGCGGGCCGTAATTGGCCAGCACATTGCCACCCCACCCGCGCACCAGCGCCAGATGCGACAACAAGACCGCCGCCGAACTGCAATGCTCGGGTTGGGTGTAGCCCCAGGCCCCCATCATGCTGAAGCAGTGCTCCCAGGTGCCCTGGGGTCGCTCCTTTGGCAACTGGCACTCGTAGGGGCCGGTTCTCACATCGCCGGTGCCATGTTGCCGGTCGTTGACGATGATCCCCGGTTGCAGCGCGCGGATCTCCGCGATGGATAGAACGTCCTTGCCCGCGCTGCCGTCGAACCACAGGTAATCCACCTGGCCGTAGCGGGTGAGCAGCTCGCGGAGTTGGCCGTTGACGTAGGCCACGTATTTCGCCTCGTAGTCGGCGGGCTTGGGCGGCAACTGGCCGATCGGTTCGTGATTCAACCCGAGGTGCGGCGATTCCGGGGTGCCCTTGGTATTATAACCCCACGAGCGGTAGGCGCGTTCGTAATGCCAGTCCGGCGGGGAATAATAGAACCCCACCCGTAGCCCGGTCTTCCGGCACGCGGCCACGTATTCCCCTACCAGGTCGCGGCCCCCCATGAAGTTCTTGGTGCTGAAGTCGCCGAAGTCGCTGGGCCACAGCGCGAAGCCCTCGTGATGCCGCGTGGTCAGCACGGCATACCCGAAGCCGGCCTCCTTGGCCGCCTGCAGCCATTTTTCCGGATGGTAGTTGGCGGGCTGGAACCGCTCCGCCAGCGCGAAATACTCGCTGGGTTTGAGCTTGTTTTGGTTGTTAGAACCCTTGTCCCACGGCGTGTCCTTCATCATGCTCCACGACAAATCATGATGTCCGCCCAGCGAGGCCAAGCCCCAGTGGATGAACATGCCGAGTCCGGCCTGCGGGAACCAGTGGTCGCTGGCGAGCGCGACCGGTGGTGACCCGCCATCCTGGCCGGCTACCCCGATGAGCGAGTGCTGGCTGTCCGCCGAGGACTTGCCCGCCTCGTCAGCCGCCGCCAGCCCCGCACATAACAGTGTCATGACCCACGGGCCGATGCGTTCAACAAGTTTCATTTGGATAGATTGGGTGACCCGGGGGCCATCCCCGGGCGATTCGCGTTCGATGGCCACCCCACGATACGTGCTTGCGGCGGCCGTCTTTCACCGGCCGACCTGCCGCGCGCATCCCGTCGCGCGGCGGCAGCCAATGGGTTGACTCCTGCCAAGTTGCGTGACATTTTTCCCGTCATCACACACCCCACTCCTCATGTCCCTGACCCTCAAGCCAAAGTCCGCCTGCGCCTTCGATCAGATTTCGCTGGGCGAAGTCATGCTCCGCCTCGATCCCGGTGAAGGCCGGATCCGCACCGCCCGCAGCTTCACCGCCTGGGAAGGCGGCGGCGAATACAACACCTCGCGCGGCCTGCGGAAATGCTTCGGCCTCAAAACCGCCGTGGTCACCGCCTTCGTCGACAACGAGGTCGGCCATCTGATCGAAGACTTCATCATGCAGGGCGGGGTGGCCACCGACTTCATCCAGTGGCGCGCCGACGACGGCATCGGCCGCAATGTTAGAAACGGGCTGAATTTCACCGAACGCGGCTTCGGCATCCGGGGCGCCGTCGGCAATCCCGACCGTGGCAACACCGCCGCCTCCAAGCTCAAGCCCGGCGACATCGACTGGGATCACCTGTTCGGCACGCTCGGCGTGCGCTGGTTCCACACCGGCGGAATCTATGCCGCGCTGTCGGAAACCACTGCCGCGCTCACCGTGGAAGCAGTCAAGGCCGCTAACAAACACGGCACCGTGGTTTCTTATGACCTCAACTACCGGCCGTCGCTGTGGAAAACCATCGGCGGCCTGGCCAAGGCCCAGGAAGTCAACCGCGAGATCGCCCGCTACGTCGATGTCATGATCGGCAACGAGGAGGACTTCACCGCCTCGCTCGGCTTCGAAGTCGAAGGCGTGGACCACAACCTCTCGACCATCGAGACCGACGCCTTCAAGCGCATGATCGAATCCGCAGTGAAGGAATTCCCGAACTTCAAGGTCGCCGCCACCACCCTGCGCGGCGTCATCACCGCCACCGTCAACGATTGGTCCGCCATCCTCTGGCACGCCGGCCAGTTCCACGAAAGCCGCAAGTATCCCGGCTTGGAAATCCTCGACCGCGTCGGCGGCGGCGATTCGTTCGCGTCCGGCGTGCAGTTCGGATTCCTCGAATTCAACGACGCCCAGCAGGCCGTCGAATACGGCGCCGCTCACGGCGCGCTCGCCTCGACCACGCCCGGCGACACCTCGATGGCCACCCGCAAGGAGGTCGAGAAACAACTCGCCGGCGGCGGCGCGCGGGTCGTGCGCTAAGTCGCGCCTATCCACTGCCTCGCCATGACGTTGCTCGAACGCTTTCTTGATCCCTCGACGGTCTCGTTGAAAATCTGCGGCGTGACCACCCGTGACGATGCGGTGCGGCTGGTGGCGCTCGGAGTGGACGCGCTGGGAGTGAACTTCTGGCCGCGCTCGCAACGTTACCTCGCGCCGGAACTCGCCGGCTGGCTGCGTGAGCTCGCGGGGAAAATCCTGCGGGTCGGCGTGTTTGTCAACGAGCCTGCCGCGTTGCCGCTGCGCCTGATCCGCGCCGGGCTGTTGGATGTGGTGCAACTCCACGGCGACGAGACCCCGGAGGAGGCCGCGACCTATCAGGACGGCGGGGTGCCCTTTTTCAAGGCGATCGGGGTCAAGACCCTGGCCGACCTCGAGCGCGCGGCGGAGTATGGCGCGCAGGCGATCCTGCTCGATGCGCACGCGCCGGGCGTCTATGGCGGCACCGGCCGGACGTTTGATTGGCACTCCGCCCGCGCGTTCAAGTCCCGCCATCCGCAATTGCCGGTGATTCTAGCAGGCGGGATCGTGCCGGCCAACGCCGCCCTGGCCGCCGCCGCGGTCCGGCCCGCCGCCCTGGATGTGGCCTCGGGTGCGGAACTCGCGCCCGGCCGCAAGGATTTCGACAAAGTCGCCGCCCTGCTCGCCGCCTTGCACTCCTGACCGTCATGCTCATCGATTCCCATTGCCATCTCGCATCCCATCGCTATCCGGCGCTGGAAATCCCCGAGCTGCTGGAGCGCGCCCGCGTCGCCGGCGTCAGCCGCATGGTCACGCTGGCCACCAGCCTCGAGGATTTGCCCGCCAACCTGGCCCTCGCCGACAACCCGCTCATTCATGCCTGCATCGGCATCCATCCGTGCGATGTCCAGCACGCGCCGCCCGACGCCGTCGAGCAGCTGGCCGCCTTCACCGCCGACCCTCGGGTGTGCGCGATCGGCGAGACCGGGCTGGATTACTATCACCCCGCGCCCGACGGCTGGGAGGAGTCCGCCTTGCGCGAATGCCAGCGCGCCAGCCTGCGCCGGCATTTCGAGCTCGCCAGCGCGGCGGGGCTCAACCTGGTCATGCACACCCGCGATCTAACGGGTCGGGCCTCGTTTGAGGATGCGCTGGCCATCTACCGGGATTTCCACACCTCGGTGCGCGCCGTGTTCCATTGTTTCAGCGGGCCGTGGGAAAACGCCAAACGGGTGATCGATCTCGGCGGGCTGGTGTCGTTCGGCGGTGTCGCCACCTTCAACAACGCCCGCAAAGTCCGTGACACGGCCGGCAAATGTCCGGCGGGATCGTTTCTGTTGGAAACCGACGCGCCCTATCTCGCGCCCGAACCGCACCGCGGCCTGCGCAACGAGCCGGCCTTCGTTCGCGACACCGCGCAGTTCCTCGCGGAGCTGCGCGGCGAGCCGTTGGAAGCGCTGGCGCAACACACCGGACAAACCGCCGCCGCCTTTTTCCGCTTCCGCTCCGGTTCCGATTGAATAAATCGGGGGTCCGGTCACGTTTCATCCAGCGGGCGGGCACAAGCCGCCCGCGTTCCATCCTCCGCCACCCCGTCCCGCTCACCCACTCCCACCATGACCGCCACCCGCCTCCTCACCCCGTCCTTGCTGGCCCTCGCGCTGGCGTCCTGCGCCTCGCACCCGGCCCGCGAATACGACACTCTAACCGCCGCCGGTCCGCCCGCGGTGGCGCTGGTCAAGCCGCCGGCACCCGCCAACCCGGTCTATGACACGCCGGCCGCCTATGAGGAAGGCGCGGCCACCACCCCCGCGCCGGCACCAGCCTTGGCCGGCGCCCTGGCCGCGGCCCCCGCGCCGGCCGCCTCGTCTAACGGAGCCGCCATCATCCACACCGTGGTCAAGGGCGACACGCTCTCGGGCATCAGCAAGAAATACCGGATCCCGGCCGCGACGATCAAGCAGGCCAACCGCATGACCAACGATGTGGTGGTGCT
>Ga0194037_1000123_pt1 | contig 55569 bp, 60 predicted proteins | sample JunL306m_MetaG_FD_148653 | JGI IMG/M metagenome (GOLD analysis project Ga0194037, IMG submission 148653) | Anoxic zone freshwater microbial communities from boreal shield lake in IISD Experimental Lakes Area, Ontario, Canada - Jun2016-L304-6m | ecosystem: Environmental > Aquatic > Freshwater >...
GAGTGTGTACGCCGGGAGATACGTGAAGAAGCGGGCGTCGAGGTCAAGAACATCCACTACGTCGGCAGTCAGGCCTGGCCCTTTCCGAGTCAGGTGATGCTCGGATTTACCGCCGATTACGCCGCTGGTGAACCGCAGGCAGATGGGATCGAAGTCGCTGAAACAGCCTGGTTTACGGCTGATACACTCCCACACAGCGGTGGAAGCATACGCAGTATTTCGCGCTGGATTATGAAACATTTCGGCCTCACTCTGAAGGAGATTAGACATGGAAATAGCCAAAGGAATTGAAGCTGTTGAACTAAAAGTAACCAATTTTACGGGCGCAGCAAGCGTAATCCATCCGACTCTGTTTCGGGAAAACGGCTCGGCACTGCTGGTTGATGCCGGCTATCCGGGAACATTGCCGAAGATCCGGAGTGCAGTCAGGAAGTCCGGCCTCCCACTTGCCGCGCTAGGAGTTGTAATCATTACTCATCACGATCTTGATCATATCGGCGGTCTGAAAAGACTGCGCGATGAACTGCCCGAAAGCCTGGCCGTTTTTTCGCATGCAGAAGAAAAACCGTACATACAGGGCGAGCTGACCCCTATCAAACAGACCCCGGAACGATTGGCACAGCGCGAAGCCCAGCTTAATACGTTGCCGATCAAGCAGCGCAGAACCTTGAAAGCACTGCTGGCCACCCCGACCGCCACCACCGTTGACCGGACGCTGAGCGATGGCGAATTCCTGCAGTACAGTGGCGGCATTACCGTTATCCACACCCCCGGTCATACGCCAGGCCATGTCTGCCTCTACCACCACACCAGTAAAACACTGGTCAGTGGCGATGCCTTGAATCTTACCGACGGAAAGCTGGTCGGTCCTAATCCGCTCCATACGTACGATCTTGCCACCGCCCTGACCTCCCTGAAAAAGCTGGCCGACTTCGATATCGAAAATGTCATCTGCTATCATGGCGGTGTGTATCAGGGGAGCGGGATAAATCAACGTATAGCTGAACTGGCTGATGGAAAGTACTGACTGAAACATATCTTGCAATAGTGCCGATACGGCCGAAAGGAGAATTTATGTGCGAAAGTGCGATTGCATTTACCTGCGGAGACTGCACCACTCTCAATTGTTCCAAGCAGAACTCGGAGTACCCTGAAGCGTGCCTGACACTGGCGGTAGACAACGATGATTTGAAGGAAATCATCCGTATCTATAAGGATGATCCGATCGACTCATCCTATTCACTGGCAGCTGCGGAACTGGTTAAATCGGGCTACGGCACACTCAGTCGCGTTGAGGAGGTGGCCGCCTTCGCCAAAAATCTGGGTGCAAAAAAAGTCGGGATTGCCAGTTGTGTCGGTCTGGTCAAAGAGACACGTCAATTTATCAGCTATCTGAAATCGCAGGGTCTTGAAAGTTATTGCGTGCTCTGCAAAGTCGGAGCGGTGGACAAGGCTGAAATCGGACTTCCGGAAAGTGTCCGGCGGCAACAGGGTGCTCACGAATCAATCTGCAATCCGGTTCTGCAGGCGCATCTCATGGAGCGGGAAAAAACCGACCTGAATGTCATCATCGGTCTCTGCGTCGGTCACGATTCACTGTTCATAAAACATTCCGCCGCACCGGTAACCTATCTGATCGTCAAAGATCGGGTCCACGGGCACAATCCGTCAGCCGGACTGACACAACTGGCTGCATAAAAACATCAAAGGAGCAATCAGCATGGAACTATTTGAAGCGATCACGCAGCGTTACAGCTATCGGGGTGCCTACCAACAGAATCCGGTGCCGGAAGCGGATTTGAGAAAGATCGTCCAGGCCGGTCTGGATGCCCCCACCGGCAAAAATCTCCAGACGACCCAGTTCATCATCATTAATGACCCCGACACGCTGGCCCAGGTAAAATCGGTGTTTGCCGGACAGCCGTTTATTGCAACCGCACAGGCTTTTATCGCCGCCTTCTACGACATTGAGGAGCAGGCGGCCTCGGAATTCCCCTACACGTTTGAAATCGAAGACGCCTCGGCGGCAATCGAGAACATTCTGCTGGCCATAACCGGTCTTGGCTACGCTTCGGTCTGGCTTGACGGCGTACTCAGAAATGAGCAGCGAGCCGAAAAAATCGGAAAAATCATCGGCCTGCCGGGATCAAAAAAAGTCCGCATCCTGCTGCCGGTCGGCGTAGCGGTGGAAGATGGACCACGCAAGGTAAAGCAGTCATTCGCAGAACGGGCCTGGTTTAACAGCTGGCGGAACAACAATCACGACGCAGCTGCGGCTTGATGAAATCAGCAGGAATACGTGTGCTGGATGATTTGAAGCGGATAGCCGTCATCGGCACAAGTTGTTCCGGAAAGTCAACCTTCTCACGGCGTATTGCAGACGTCCTGCGGCAGTCGCACATCGAACTTGATGCACTGCACTGGGGACCAGACTGGACTCCACGACCGACAGAAAAATTTAAAAGCGATGTAATGCAGGCGATTGTGGAGCAGAGCTGGGTCGTAGATGGAAATTACAGCACAGTCCGGGATACGGTTCTGCAGCGGGCAACGACGTTGATCTGGCTCAACTACGGGTTTGTAACGGTGTTCAGACGGGCTCTGCTGCGCACTATTCGGCGAACCTTATGTGCCGAGGAGCTATTTTCCGGCAACCGGGAAACTTTTGTGAAATCGTTTTTCAGCAAAGAATCAATTCTCTGGTGGGTAATCACCACCTTCCGGCGCCGCCGAAAGGAATATCAACAGATCAGGGAGTCGGCTCAGTATCCGCAGCTTGCCTGGCTTGAGTTTCGACATCCAGCCGAAGCCGAGCAGTTTTTGGCCGGACTATTACCTGATTCAGGAGACATATCATGAAGCGCGCCGTGACTATTCTAGCCCTCTGCTTACTTGTTATATCCGTGGCCTGCTCTGTCTTTGCCGGAAGCGGTGCGACTCAAACCGGCAGTATCGAGCAACCGGAAGCGTGTGACAAATGCGGCATGAACCGGACAACATTTTACCGAAGCCGGGTTGTGGTGGAGTTTGAAGACGGAAGCAAAGGTGGAACCTGCAGTATCAACTGCGCCTCCTACGACGTCCGGCCGAAATCGAAGAAAAAGGCACAACGGCTGCTGGTTGCAGATTATGACAGCAAAGAGCTGATCGATGTCCAGCAGGCGGTCTGGGTAACCGGAGGCTCTGAGAAAGGGGTTATGACCAAACTGCCGAAGTGGGCTTTCAGCAACAAAGAAGGCGCAGAGCGTTTCATCAGCAAACATGGCGGGGCCATCGCCACCTACGATGAGGTGATCGTAGCGGCCAAGCAGGAAACCTGCAAATGCGGCAAACATGGCGGTAAGCAGGGTGGTAAACCGGATCATGGCGAAGGCAAAAAACCTCACCATGAATAGCAACTTTAAAGAGACCGTACTCAGCGATGGTCAAATCAAGGGAGGAAATTATATGTCAGCAGAAATTGAAAAAGCATTGGATCTTATTCGTCCGGGGCTGCAGGCCGATGGCGGCAACGTGGAGTTTGTCGAAGTTTCAGCAGACGGCGTTGTCAAAGTCAGACTAACCGGTGCCTGCGGGCACTGCCCCATGTCAGCCCAGACCCTGAAGTTTGGTGTTGAGAAGACCCTCAAACAACATGTCCCGAGCGTTACTTCGGTTGTCTCTGTTTAAGAGATGACCGCCAGAAATTTTTCAGTACAGATCCGGAACCGAACGTGGAGGGAGTAACCCCTCCACGTTTGTATTTGGAAGCAGATTACGTGACCTGGTGAGGTAGCCATGCAATACCGTGAATTGGACAACACCGGTGAAAAAATTTCGGCACTTGGCTTCGGCATCATGCGGCTGCAGCGTGATCCACAGAATCCAGAAAAGATAGACCGTAGGCTGGCCAATGAAATGGTCCGTTACGCCATTGACCATGGCGTTAATTATTTCGACACGGCTCAGAACTATTCCGCCGGAGAGAGCGAAAGTGTGCTGGGTGAAGCCCTTCGCGGAGTTCGTAATCAGGTGAACATAGCCACTAAAGTCGGATTCTGGCATATCAAGGAGGGACTTCCCGGCGTTGAAGCCCACCTGAAATCCCAGCTTCAGCGGCTGGAAACAGACCACATCGACTTCTACATGATCCACGCTCTAACCGATGCCCGCTGGAAGAGTTTCAAGGAGATCGGCATCCTCGATTTTTTCGAGCAGAAAAAACGTGAGGGCGTTCTGCGACATATCGGCTTCAGTTACCACGGATCAGCGCACTTCTATCGCCAGGTTATCGAAGCCTGGGAGTGGGAATTTTCCCAGCTGCAGTTCAATTATGTCGACCGTGAGATGCAGGCCGGAGAAGAGGGGCTCAAGCTTGCGCACCGCAAAAGGATCGACACCATCATCATGGAACCGTTGCGTGGCGGTCAGCTGGTCCGCGAGTTGCACCCCGATATCCGACAGGTACTGCAAGAGGCCAACCCCGATAAATCGCTTGCACAATGGGCGCTTGAGTATCTCTGGAACCGTCCGGACGTTGATATGGTGTTGAGCGGCATGACGACCATGGATGATGTGAAAGAAAACATAGCGCTCGCCGAGCGGGCCAGGGTCGGCATGCTGACGCATCAGGAGGTCACAGCGCTGGAACAGGCCGGTGATATCTACCACTCCCTGATCCGCGTCCCCTGCACCCTCTGCCGTTATTGCAGTGAATGTCCGCAGGGCATCGACATCGCCCGTATCATGCGGGTCTACAACAATTCCGCTGCGATGGACCCGGTTGCGGCAGAAAAACAGTACCGCGAGATAATCAGTCTGGGGAAGGAATGCATAACCTGCGGTTATTGTGAAGATGTCTGCCCTCAGGATATCCGTATCATGAAAACGTTGCGGGAAGCTGCGAAATATTTTGCCGGCATCAGCTGATGCTTCGGATGCGCCCCCTCCCGGACGGCAGAGGGGCACAGTTGTTTCCGGCCATACCACAAGAAAAGGAGGTGATATCAGATGATTAAATGGATGCTTATGGCAGTTGCCCATTGTAAAGAGGGTAAATGACGCCGGTCCTGGGCATGACGGTAAACTGCCCGTGTAGCGTACTTTCAGGGCATAAAATCCATATAAACACATCGGAGATTCGAGAGATGAAAGCTATTGCAATTAACGGCAGCCCGAGAAAGACGTGGAATACTGCCACCCTGCTGAATAAGGCTCTGGAAGGCGCTGCCGCACACGGTGCGGAAACAGAGATTGTCCATCTGTACGACCTTAACTTCAAAGGGTGCGTGAGCTGTTTTGCCTGTAAAACGCGCGGCGGAAAAAGTTACGGAAAATGCGGCCATAAGGACGAACTGACGCCGATACTGGAGAACATTGCCTCGGCGGATATCCTGCTGATCGGCTCGCCGATCTACTTCGGCACCGTAACCGGCGAATTGCGCTCATTTCTGGAGCGGCTGCTCTTTCCCTACGGCACCTATACCGATCCCCCACAGAACCTTTTCCCCGGAAAGATCAAAAGTGCCCTGATCTACACGATGAACGTCAAGGAAGAGCAGGCGAAGGAGATGGGCTATTTCCAGCACCTGGGGAACAACGAGCGGGTACTGCAGCTCCGCTTCGGCTCCGCAGAAACACTCTACAGCTTTGACACCTGGCAGTTCGACGACTATTCAAAGGTTGTGGCAGACCGCTTTGATCCGGTGCTGAAAGCCAAGCGACGGCAGGAGGTCTTTCCAGTTGATTGTCAGAACGCTTTTGAATTGGGGGCCAGGCTGGCAGGGTAAAGGTGGAGATCTGGAAAATTCGTTGACTGATAAATCACAGGTACAACAGGACCTCACGGCATCTCCAAATTGTTTTGACCACATGGAGTGGGCAGGTGCTTTTGGTGATCTGGGAACGATTATTCCGTTCGTCGTCGGGTACATCAGCGTCCTGAAGATGGAACCGTTCGGAATTCTGTTTGCCTTCGGTATCACAATGATTGTCTGCGGTGCCACCTACAAAACGCCAATTCCTGTACAGCCCATGAAAGCTATCGGTGCCGTTGCAATCACCCAGGCGGCACAAACTGTGCTCATTACTCCGGCTGCCGTATATAGCGCATGCCTAGCTACCGGAATATTTTGGCTCGTTCTGGGGATCACGGGTGCGGCAGGCAAAATTGCGAATCTGGTTTCACGACCTGTTGTAATGGGTATAGTTCTTGGTCTCGGCATGAGTTTTATGCTGGAAGGCATAAAAATGATGGCGACCCGCTGGATAATTGCAATAGTAGGACTTGCAGGTACGCTGTTTCTGCTTAACAACCGTAAAATCCCTGCCTTGCTCCTGCTGCTTCTGTTCGGAGTTTTCTGCGGAATTGCGATTAATCCTGACTCGCTCCGGGAGATTGCTGCAGTTTCCTGTAACGTGCGAGCACCCAGGTTTGTACTGCTTGATATAACCTGGAGTGATCTTTATGCAGGCGTTGTGTTTCTTGCACTGCCCCAACTTCCGCTCACACTGGGCAACGCTGTCATCGGGATCCGGGAGGAGAACAACCGGCTGTTTCCTGATCGTCCGGTGACGGATAAGATGATGGCTACCTCTACCGGTCTCATGAATATTGCCGGTTCTGCCATCGGCGGGATACCCATGTGCCACGGTGCAGGAGGTATGGCCGGTCATGTCGCGTTCGGTGCTCGGACAGGAGGCGCACTCATTATTCTCGGAACAGTGCTGCTTGTGCTGGCTGTATTTTTCAGTAATTCCATTACCACCCTTTTCGGACTTATACCCGCAGCAATTTTGGGTGTTATTCTTTTCCTTGCAGGTGCACAGCTTGCAATTGGATCAAGCAAACTTGGCAATAAAAGGGGAGAACGGATCATAACACTTATGACCGCTGCCTTCTCGATCTGGAATATCGGGGCGGCTTTTCTCATCGGTATCGCCGGTTCGTACCTGTTCAGGCGGGGATATTTGAAGCTCTAAAGAGTGAGACGAAGCATATTTTTTAGTGCGAAAGGTTTTGAAAGATACCGTGACAGATCAGAACATGAACAACGTCAAACAAAACATCACCGTGCTGGTCATCGGCCAAACTCTGCTGCTGACCATCAGCTCGACCGTGGTGTCGGTCAGCTCCCTGGCTGGACAGGCCATGGCCGGCAATAAACTGCTGGCCTCGCTGCCGGTGACTACCTGGATGCTTGGGGCTGCGCTGATGACCTACCCGGCCTCGCTCTATATGAAGCGGGCCGGACGCCGGGCGGGGTTTTATCTCGGCACCGGTTGTGGCCTCGTGGGAGCTGCACTGGCCGCACTGGCGGTGACAATCGGCAGCTTTCCGCTGCTCTGCCTTGGCACACTGCTGCTCGGCTCCAATAACGGCATCGGTCAGTATTACCGCTTTGCCGCTGCCGATGCCTCACCGGCCGGTTTCAAAAGCACGGCGATATCTCTGGTAATGACCGGCGGTCTGGTGGGTGGAATGCTCGGCCCTACCCTCAGCAGGCTCAGTATTGATCTGCTGCCGCACAGATTTCTCGGCTGCTACCTCTCTCTGGCGGTGTATTTTCTGCTGATCATCTTGCTGTTTGCCTTTCTCAAGATTGCCACGCCAACAGCGGCGGAGAGCCACGCCACAGGGCGGCCACTGTTGGAAATTGCCAGCCAGCCGGTCTTCCTGGTTTCAATGCTGAGCGCGGCGCTGGCCAACGGCGTCATGGTGCTGCTGATGGTAGCCACACCGCTGGCGATGTCGTTCTGTCTTCACCCCTACTCAGCCGCAACTACGGTGGTCGGCTGGCACTTCATCGGCATGTTCGGCCCGTCGCTGATCACGGGGCGGCTGATCAAACGCTACGGGGCGGTAAAAATCATGCTCGTCGGCACCCTGCTTCTCTTTACCTGCATCACAAGCGCCCTGACCGGCAGCAGCATCAGCCATTTCTGGCTGACTATGTTCCTGCTCGGCATCGGTTGGAACCTGATTTACATCGGCGGCACGACCATGCTGTCCGAATCGGCCAACCCAGCCGAGAAAGCAAAAAGTCAGGGTCTGAACGATCTGGCCATATCAACCTTGCAGGTGGTGTCATCACTCTTTTCGGGAGTATTGATCAACTCCGGCGGCTGGGAGCTTCTTAATTATCTGGCATTGTTCTTTATCACGCTGATAGCTGCAGGGCTGCTCTGGCTGAGCAGGAAACAGAGTGTGGTTAAAGAGTTACGTTCCCAGGAAGTTTAAGCGGTGACAATTAAATTCAAAATCTTTTACAGGGATAAAAGGGATAAAACTTTTAAAAACGGTAGCTGAACACGGATAAGTCGGATCAAGCAAAGTTAAATCAAGACCTGATTAGCGTCGATCTTCCGCTCATGCTTCGACAAGCTCAGCACGAACGGAAGATCAAGCAAATTTGAAACTTCTGCCCGTTCGCCCTGAGCTTGTCGAAGGGTGAACGGGCAGTAGCGGAAGAATAGCGCTAATCAGGAATCAAGAACATATCCCGGTTTAACACCACAACCTTTTTGGTGAACGCTTCTGATTTGTTAAGTCCTTGAAAGTTCGTACAAATCAGAAATTGAATGGAGAAGAAAAATGACTGCTAAAAAAAGCAAATGGCAAACAGATGAACTGGTAGCAACCTTTCTGCAAGGTGTTCGCGGAGCAATTCCCGCAGCCGGATTACAACTTGAAATAATCAGTCACATCATTAAGTCCTGGTGTCCTCGCCCTCGTCGTATACTTGATCTAGGTTGCGGAGATGGTGTGATTGGCCGGTTTCTTCTCGGGCAAAATCCGGAAGCACACGTTATATTCGCAGACTTCTCTGATCCCATGCTGGATGCAGCAAGGAAGCAGATCGGAAATAACGTACAGACCACGATTATAACGGCTGACTTCTCATCAAAATCATGGGTGGAATCGATTGGCAATCACGAGACTATTGATATTGTGGTTTCAGGCTTCGCAATTCATCACCTACCTGACCTGCGGAAAAAAGAGCTGTACGCTGAAGTATTCCATTTGCTTGCCGAAGGCGGTGTTTTCCTTAATTTGGAGCACGTAGCATCTGCAACTCCGAATGTAGAAAGTCTTTTCGACAATTACTTTATTGACCACCTTCATCGATTTCATCAAGCAACTGAAGCAACAAAAACAAGAGATGAAATTGCGCAGGAGTTCTTCAACCGTCCGGACAAAGAAGAGAACATACTTGCAGCTGTTCCACTCCAATGTAAGTGGCTCAGGAACATTGGTTTCTCAGATGTTGATTGTTATTTCAAAGTATTTGAATTAGCGCTTTTCGGCGGGAGAAAGACATTCAACTAGCGTCAAGACCGCCGCAAAAGGTCAAAAGGTTCACGTCTTGCTTTTTGCTGTTATCCCCTTCATCCCTGTTAAATTGAAGGTGTTCTTAAATACGACACGACACCATTTGAAAGATTGAGATCAGAATTAACCCTATGAAATTCTTCCTTGAAATCGGCTGGTTCATCAGACAGGAAAAAACAACCTACCTGATCGGCATCATCAGCCTGATCCTGGTCTGTGCACTCCGGATGCTGCCACCTTTTCTGGTGAAGGAGCTGGTTGACTCCTTCCTGGCTCGCAGCATTACGCGCACGTTTCTGCTGCAGCGGGTCGGGATGATTCTGGCGGTGGCACTCGCCCTGTATGGACTGCGCTACGTCTGGCGCCTCGCGGTATTCGGTACTGCGGCGCGCCTTGCCAGCCAACTGCGGGAACGGCTCTACCGGCACTTTACCCTGCTCACAGCTGAATTCTACAACCGGGAGCGCACCGGTGACCTGATGGCCCATGCCACCAACGACATCAACGCTATCGAGGTAGCCGGCGGTGACGGTCTGATGCTGCTGCTGGAGTTCATCATTGCGGGGATTCTGACCGTCGGCTGCATGGGTTTCCAGGTCAACTGGAAAATAACCCTGGTGGCTCTGATACCGATGCTGATCCTGGCTCAGGTTACCCGCTCCTACGGCAAGCGCCTGAGCCGCTATTTCCGCGAGTCCCAGCAGGCTTTTTCCCGCCTCAATGAACGGGTGCAGGAGAATATCTCCGGCATGCGCGTGGTGAAATCGTTCGGCCTGGCCGATAGCGAGAAGGAATCCTTCCGGTTGCTCTCCGTCGATCTGGTGGCCAAGAACACGGCAGTAGCTCGTATCGACGCTCTGTTCGAGCCGACTATCCAGCTGATCGTCGGTTGCTCCTTTTTCCTCTCCGTCTCCTTCGGAGCCTGGCAGGTTGTGAGCGGGGAGATGTCCGTTGGCCAGATCACCCAGTTCACCATGCTGCTGGTGCAGCTGGTCTGGCCGATTCTGGCCTTCGGCATGATGTTCAATCTGGTGGAAAAAGGACGCGTTTCCTATGCCAGGGTCAATGAACTGCTGCAGAAAGAGATTACCATCCAAGAGCGTCCGGGCGCCATCACGACACCCCCCGTCGGTGACCTGCACTACCGGATTACAGGCTTCAGCTATCCCGGCAGCGCTATTCCGGTTCTCAGCAGCATAAGTGTATCTATCATCCGGGGTGAAACGCTGGGTGTTACCGGGCGCACCGGCAGCGGCAAGAGCAGTTTCCTGCGTCTGCTGCTGCGCGAGTTTGAAACACTGCCGGGCGAGATCTGCATCGGCGGCAGGCCGATCCATGACTATTCGCTTGACGCTCTGCGCAGTGCTATCGGCTATGTGCCGCAGGAGCACTTCCTCTTTTCGGCCACGGTTGCGGAAAATATTTCCTTCGGCAGACCGGATGCCGGTCGCGAGAAGATCGAGGCGGTCGCACAACTGGCAGCGCTTGACCGTGATATCAGCCGTTTTCCGGAAGGTTTTGACACCCTGGTGGGCGAACGTGGCGTAACGCTTTCCGGCGGCCAGAAACAGCGCATCTCCATCGCCCGCGCCCTGCTGCTTGATCCGGAAATCCTGATCCTCGACGACTGCCTCTCGGCTGTTGACGCCCGCACCGAGCAGCGTCTGCTGGACGGCCTGCGCAGCACCCGCCTTGGTAAGACCACCCTGATCGCCGCCCACCGCCTGAGCGCCATCGAACATGCCGACCGGATCATCGTTATTGATGAGGGGAAAATTGTGGAGCAGGGAAACCATGATGAACTGATGGCCGTCGAGGGGTGGTACGCCCGCATGTACCGGCGGCAGCAGCTGGAATCACAGCTTGAAGAGGCGGGAGCATGATAGTACTGCGCAGACTGATCCTCTTTCTCAAGCCGGAAAGCGGACCGGTGTTATTCGCCTTTCTGCTGCTGTTTATTACGGCAGGCGCCGATCTGACGCGCCCCTTTCTGCTGAAGAGCTTCATCGACGACCACCTGACACCACGTCAGTTTGAAAGCCATTCACTGTTGGTACTTGCTGGGAGCTGGCTGCTGTTGCTCTGTATCACGGTTGCCTTCAACTACTGGCAGGTTTTTACCTTCAAGCGCATCGCCCTGCGGGTAATCCAGCAGCTGCGTATCGATCTGTTCGATCATGTTCAGCGGCTCGGGCTGGCCTATTTCGATACCACACCGGTCGGGGCGCTGGTGTCGCGCATTACTAATGACACCGAAGCGATCAAGGAGCTGTACGTCAATGCCCTGGCCTCCTTTATCCGCAGCGCGGTAATGATGATCGGAATCTGTATCTCAATGATGCTGATGGACCTGAAGCTCGGTCTTTTCAGCCTGCTCCTGCTCCCCGTAATTCTGTTGCTGGTACTCTTCTTCCGTAAATTCAGCGTCCGGCTGTACCATTCCTTGCGGCATCACAACAGCCAGCTGAACGTCAAACTGAACGAAACGCTGCAGGGCATGAGCATCATCCAGGTCATGGGACAGAGCAGACGGTTGGATGCCGATTTCCGGGAAACCAGCCAGGCCTATTGCTGTGATTCAATCAAAGGTATCAAGCTCAACAGCCTGTTTCTGATGCCGGCGGTCGACTTGATCAACCTGACAGCGCTGGCGCTGGCGCTCTTCTGGTTCGGTACACTGGCGCTGAACGGCGTCGTCTCAGTCGGTATTGTCTATGCCTTTGTCAACTATCTGGGATCGTTCTTCATCAATGTCAGTGAAATCACCCGCCAACTGCGCCAGTTTCTGCAGGCGCTGGTCGCGGCCGAACGGGTATTCGTCCTGCTCGACGAGACTGCAATGGCACCGGATAAAGAGGGTGACGGCAATCCGCTTATCACAGAAGGAAGGGTTGAGTTCAAAGACGTCAGCTTCTCCTACGACGGCGAAAGCGAAGTGCTGAAGCATATCTCGTTCGTGGCCCTGCCGGGGGATACGGTGGCTCTGGTCGGTCATACCGGCAGCGGCAAGAGTACCGTGGTCAACCTGCTGATGCGCTTTTACCCGCTGAAACAGGGAGAGATCACGCTGGACCGGGTGCCGCTGGCTGAATACGACGATCAGGAGCTGCGCAGTAAGGTTGGCCTGGTGCTGCAGGATCCGTTCATCTTTACCGGTGACATCAGGCAAAATATCGCTCTCAATCAGCCCGATGTAACCGAGATCGAGATCATGGAGGCGACCCGCTTTGTTCAGGCCCACGATTTTATCGAACGGCTCCCCAACGGCTATGATGAAACGGTCGGCGAGCGGGGCGCCACCTTCTCCAGCGGCCAGCGCCAGCTGATCTCCTTTGCCCGCACGATGCTGAACAAACCCAAAATACTGGTTCTGGACGAAGCCACCGCCCATGTGGACACGGAAACCGAAGGTGCCATCCAGGCCGCCATGGCTAAAATACGCAGCGGTCGCACCACCATCGCCATCGCCCACCGCCTCTCCACCATTCAGGATGCCGACCAGATTCTTGTGCTCCAGCGGGGAGAGATCGTCGAACGGGGAACGCATCAGGAACTGCTTGCCTTTCAGGGGCTGTATCACAAGATGTATCTGCTGCAGCAGGGGAACGGTGGCTAGCGCGGTTTCAGGAAGGTTTATTCACTGGTAGCAACATAAACCTTGATTTTTTCAAGTATTCAATTAAGGTAGTAATCAATTACTATCTTTTATGAGGAAGCTATGGAAATCCGAGCAAGAAACCTTCCGGCAGACGAGCGACGGGCGGTAATAGTTGAAGCGGTAGTCGAGCTTGCACGATCACAAAACCCCGGCGACATCACGACGGCAGCCATTGCAAAACAGATGAATCTGACACAAGGTGCGCTATTCCGGCATTTTCCCAGCAAAGAAGCCATCTGGCAGGCCGTCATGGAGTGGGTGTCCGGGCTCCTTCTCAAGCGTATCGACAAGGCGGCTGATGATATTGACTCACCGGTCGCAGCTATGCAGGCAATGTTCATGTGTCACGTCGAATTCGTGATTGAACATCCCGGGGTGCCACGGATGATGCTTAGTGAACTTCAACGAGCTGAAGTAACACCGGCAAAGCGGATGGTACAGACGTTGATGAAAAGCTACAGAAAGCGGCTGCACTGTTTTATCGAGAAAGGCAAGCAGTGCGGTGAAATGTCCCAGGATCTGGATAACGAGGTCGCTGCCACCATGTTCATCGGCATGATCCAGGGACTTGTCATGCAGTCGGTGATCTCCGGGGATATGGAACGGATGCGATGCCATGCTCCGCAGGTTTTTGCCATTTACCGGCGCGGCATCGGAAGTACATCATGAGCCCACTGTCACTGTCCCGCCGCACTTTGGCTCTGTCAGCGGTTATCATTACAATGCTGGTACTCTTTATGTACGTTGGCCTGCGGTCCGGTCCGCTGGCTCCGGTCGCGGTCACTACTGCAACCGTGACAACACGGAGAATTACGCCGGCACTGTACGGCATCGGCACGGTGGAGGCTCGTTACAGCTACAAGATCGGTCCCACCTTTGCCGGTCGGGTCAAACGCGTGGATGTAAATGTCGGTGACCATGTCAAAGCGGGGCAGCTGCTCGGCGAAATGGATCCGGTTGATCTGGATGAACGGGTCCGGTCACTTGAGTCCGCCTTCAGACGGTCACAGGCTTCACTACGCGAAGCGGAGGCACGACAGGCATTCGCCCGGAAGCAGGCCGGTCGCTATGCTGACTTACTGGCTTCGCGATCGGTCAGCGAAGAAACTGTAGCCACGAAACAGCAGGAGCTTCAGATAGCGGATGCAGCTCTGTCCGCAGCGCAGGAGGATATGGCGCGGGTGCGTTCCGACCGGGAAGCGCTGGTGGTTCAAAGAAACAATGTACGTCTTGTCTCTCCGAAAAACGGAGTTGTAGCCATGCGTGACGCAGAACCGGGCACTACCGTGGTTGCCGGTCAATCCGTAGTGGAAATCATTGACCCCGCCACTCTCTGGATCAACGCCCGCTTTGATCAAACGAGCGCCGCCGGGCTTATCGGCACACTCTCCGCACGCATCGTGCTGCGCTCCCGAGAAGGAGAGGTGCTGAAAGGGCGCGTGCTGCGCATAGAACCGAAGGCGGATGCAGTCACTGAAGAAATGCTGGCCAAAGTCATCTTTGATACGCTGCCGCGACCGCTGCCGCCGCTTGGTGAACTGGCGGAGGTGACGATTGATCTGCCGACTGCAGCGCCGGAGCCGGTAGTTCCCAATGCCGCCATCAGGCGTCTGGGTGATCAGGTCGGCGTGTGGCGTATAAACGGAAAGAACGTGAACTTTGTCCCGATCAAACAGGGCGTATCCGACCTAAGCGGCAACGTTCAGGTCCGTGAAGGATTAAGCAACGGCGATACGGTGGTGCTCTATAGTCAAAAAGCACTGTCATCCAGCTGTCGTTTCCGTATTGTAGAGCGCATCCCGGGAGTGCCGAAATGATCAGCCTGGCCGGTCGTGATATTCTTCACACCTGGGGTAAATTCGTCTTCACCGGCATCGGTCTCGGTCTGCTGATCGGGGTGACGCTCACCATGGCCGGGGTATACCGAGGCATGGTCGATGACGGCAAAGTCCTTCTCGACAACAGCGGTGCCGACCTGTGGGTCGTACAGAAAGACACCCTTGGCCCCTATGCCGAATCATCCAGCGTCAACGATGACATCTATCGCGGTATCCTGACGATGCCAGGCGTTGCCCGTGCGGCAAACGTGACCTATCTGACCACGCAGATACGTAAGGAGAGTGCCGATGTGCGTGCCATGGTCGTCGGCATTACTGCGGGAGGTTCCGGTATCAGGCCGGGATGGCCGCCGTATCTGGTCAGCGGTCGCCAGATCACCCGTGGCCATTACGAAGCGGTGGCCGACATCGCCTCCGGTTTCAGAGTGGGTGACCGTCTTACCATACGGCGGAATCAGTACACGGTTGTTGGACTGACACGGCGCATGGTGTCGTCAAGCGGCGACCCGATGGTATTTATCCCGCTGAAAGATGCCCAGACGGCACAGTTTCTTAAAGACAATGACGCTATTCTGCAGAGTCGTCGTCGCTCCCAAGCCAACCCTGCCTTCAACCAACCGGGTGTGCCGAACCTGCTGGAAGCTGTCATCGCCTCGCAAAGCAGCAACTCCTTCGTTAATGCGGTGCTGGTTACATTGAAACCGGGACATGCGCCGAATGAGGTTGCCCAATCCATCCGCCGCTGGAAACGACTGACGGTCTATACCCGGTCAGAGATGGAACGCATCCTCGTTGGAAAGCTTATCGCCACCTCGGCCAAGCAGATCGGCATGTTTCTGGTGATTCTGGCCGTCGTCAGCGCCGCCATTGTGGCCTTTATCATCTACACGCTGACCATGGACAAGATCCGCGAGATCGCCGTGTTGAAGCTGATCGGCACCCGCAACCGCACTATTGCCGCCATGATTCTGCAGCAGGCGCTGGCGCTGGGGGTGATCGGATTCGTGGTGGGCAAAATCACCGCCACGTTTGCGGCTCCGTTTTTCCCGAAATATGTTCTGCTGATGCCGCTGGATTCCGTCGCAGGTTTTGTTATTGTGCAGCTGATCTGCGTGCTGGCCAGCATCGTCGCCATCCGTATGGCGCTTAACGTCGATCCGGCAGAGGCTATCGGGGGGTGAGATGCGCAGTACCGGGATAGTCATCGAAGGGTTGCAGAAACGCTACGGCAAAGGTGATACCGCAGTCGACGCCTTGAAGAGTGTCGATATGCAGGTCGCACCCGGCGAGGTAGTGGGACTGATCGGTCCGTCCGGTTCCGGCAAGAGCACGCTACTCAAATGTCTGGGGGCGGTGACCACACCCACTGCCGGTCGCATGACGCTGGGTGGTGAGGTCATTTTCGAGGACGGCTGGAAAGTCCGCGACCTGCGTGCGCTGCGGCGCGACAGGATCGGTTTTGTCTTTCAGGCACCCTACCTGATCCCGTTTCTTGATGTGACCGATAACGTAGCGCTGCTGCCGATGCTGGCCGGTGTACCGAACGGAGAGTCGCGCCGGCGGGCAGTCGAACTGCTTACCGCGCTGGACGTTCAGCACCGGGCCACAGCTATGCCGTCACAGCTTTCCGGCGGCGAGCAGCAGCGCGTGGCAATAGCCAGAGGTCTCATCAACCGTCCGCCGGTGATTCTAGCCGACGAACCGACCGCGCCACTTGACTCCGAGCGTGCCATGGCGGTCATCCGCATTCTCAACACCATGGCACGCACGTTACAAACCGCGATCATAGTTGTGACCCATGATGAAAAGATACTACCCACCTTCAAGCGCATCTACCATATCCGTGACGGTGTGACCCATGAAGAGGCAGGTGAAGGGCGGGAATACTAAAACAGGAGGATTTGAACATGAGCATTCAGGCGCAACATTTGAAACTGAACGAAACGATTACCTACCAGGATGCGTCGGTGGCGAGCAAAACTCTGGTGAACAAGAAGGTAGGAACCATAACGCTTTTTGCCTTTGCTGCCGGTCAGGGACTTACCGAACACACATCACCTTTTGACGCGGTCGTGCAGGTAATTGACGGAGAAGCTCTTGTTAACGTGGATGGAACAGATTACCGGGTACATTCCGGTGAAATGATCATCATGCCGGCTCATCACCCGCATTCACTTAAAGCCGAAGTTCCTTTCAAGATGCTGCTGGTTATGATCAGGTCGGAATAATCATAACTCTTCACTTATGCTCATGATTCTCTCCGAATTTGGAATATCTGGCGCCAATAAAAACAGAGGCAAAAACGTATCAGGTTTTTGCCTCTGTTTTCAGTCAGCACATCTATAAGGGTTGCTTATGTGAGAATTCTTCACGTCCGCAAGCGCCGGACAGTTATTTTGTAAAAGTGAAGCAGTTTTACAGCTGTTTATATGCAGTGTCAAGGACTCTAGAAATTGTTCCGTTGACTGGCAATAAGCCATGTTGTACAGTATTGCTGTACGTACTAAGGAGGTACCTGACACATGCTGCAAACAACCTATACCAATGCCAGAGCAAATTTCGCTGGAATCTGTGACGAGGTAATAGATAATCGGGAAATTGTTCTCATTCGTCGCCGCAAGGGAAGCAGCGTCGCTATGATTGCTGCTGATGAACTACAAAGTTTGGTGGAAAGCTCTTACCTGATGCGTTCCCCTAAAAATGCCGAAAGGCTTCTTTCTGCGCTGGAACGTGCTCTAAAGGGGGATGAAAAAGTATCTTCGGTGAAATTACTTCGTTCCGAGGTTGGGCTTGAAGACTAAACAACGGGATACTGTTTTTCAACCAGAGTTCCGTGAAGATTTGCGTCATTGGGTGGAGACTGACCGAAAAGTCGCGTTGCGTGCCTTTGATTTAATTGAAGCAATCGTGCGCGATCCATTCACTGGCATCGGCAAGCCAGAGCCGCTAAAATACCTTTCTTCGGGCACGTGGTCAAGGCGTCTCACCCAAGAGCACAGAATTGTCTATCTTGTTCGTGATGACCAAATTGATTTTCTTCAGGCACGCTATCATTACTGATCCATGTAGACATATAAGTTTGAAGTTCATCTACTATGTTCTTCAATGCCAGCTTCAAAGCATATACTCAATCAATCTCATAACCTGCTGCTGACCGACCTGACAACAGGAGGCCAAGGATACTAAACCCTTGGCCTTTTCTCGTAATGAGTAAGGAAACTGATGGAAGATGTCACAATATTAAAAAGAGATCACCCGATGAATAGCTATTCGAAGAGCGAACAGCGGGGAATGGTATGCGTGGAGCAGGTATTCTTCTCCCGGCTGGACCGAGATGGCAATGACAGGACGATCCTGACAGACATCTCTTTCAGTGCCCTTCGAGGTGAAATCACCGCCATTGTTGGCCCCTCGGGAGGGGGTAAAAGCTCTCTCATCAGGCTTATCAACCGCCTGAATGATCCGACGGCGGGAAACATCCTCCTGGACGGCAAAAACATTCGGGAACTCGATCCTCTGGTGCTGCGCCGCCAAGTTGCGATGGTGCAACAGAAACCGTTCATGTTCGAGGGAACTGTTCTCACCAACCTGCAGCGCCCCTTTCTGTTCCGGGAGTCGATACTCCCGGATGCCGTAAGCTCGGAGGTACGCCTGGCATTGGAACTGGCTCAACTGAAACCGGAATATCTCGAACGGGATGCACGCTCCCTGTCGGTGGGGGAACAACAGCGAGTCAGTCTTGCCAGGGCACTTGTCACCGGGCCTGCCGTACTGCTGCTCGACGAACCGACCAGCGCCCTGGACCGTCCAACCGGCGACCGTCTCGCCGCCACGCTTCAGGAAATCTGCGGAACGCAGCAATTGACTGCGATCCTGGTCACCCATGACCTAAGATTGGCGGGGAAGGCCGATAAGCTCATCTTCCTGGAGGGTGGGCATATCCGGGAACAGGGAACGCCTGAGCAGCTCCTGAAAGCACCCGGGAGCATGGAACTGAGGCGTTTTCTTGATGCGCCACAAGAAGCGGAGGGGGTGGACCATGGATAGCAAGGGGATAGTCAACCTGGGTTTCCTGAACCTGGCATTGGCCTACGGGTTGGTTCTTCTGGCCATTGCCCTGGCGCGGCTCCAGCGCATCGGTCAGGAAGGCGAGATGCTCTGGTCTTCGCTGCGGATGGTTCTACAGCTTCTTGCGGTCGGATACCTGCTCCATGGAGTGTTCACGGTCAACAGTCCCCTGCCGGTGCTGCTCATACTGCTCATCATGGTCGGCTTTTCAGTACAGGTCATGGGGTCGCGGGTCCGGCGCAAAATGCCCGGCTTTTACCGGGTTGTTTGCAGTTCCCTCATCATCGGCTGCGGCGGGGTGACCTTCCTGTTCTGCTCTCTGGTGGTCGGGTATACCCCCTGGTATGACCCGCGCTACCTGATCCCCCTGGCGGGCATGATTATCGGTAATTCCATGAATGGCGCAAGCCTCGCCGCCGAGCGACTGGAGGCGGAAATCCAGGAACGGCGGGACGAGATAGAAACCGCCATCTGTCTGGGCGCCACGGCCCGCCAGGCATCAAGCACATCGGTTCGCAACGCCTTCCGGGCCGCACTGATGCCGACGGTAAACACCATGGCGGCTATGGGGATCGTCTCTCTGCCCGGCATGATGACCGGGCAGATCCTTTCCGGGACCGAACCGGTGATCGCCGTGCGCTACCAGATCGCCATCATGTGCGCTATTACCGGCGCAGTAGCTTTTACGGCCTATCTCATCCTCATCCAGGGCTACCGCAGGTATTTCACGACGGCTCATCAACTTTTGGAACGACAGGATTGATGCTAATGGATATTTCACTTACCAAGAACGTGGAACAAAAACTCAGCGCCTCTATCAAGCGCTATGTCACCGATAACCTCGACACCGACATCGGAGATCTACAATCCTCGCTTTTCCTGCAATTCTGCCTGGAGGAAATAGGACCGGCTGTTTACAATCAGGCCATCACGGATGCTCAGACATATATGCAGGAACGGGCGCTCGATATGGAAAACAGCTGTTTTGCCCCCGAATCCACCTACTGGATCAAGCACGACAAAAATCTGCAGCGTCGGCGCAAAGGGTGATTTTTGAGTCGCGGCTTTGTCAAAGACCGCAGCCAGCCTTAACCATCAGCACGTGAGTAACGACATGTCATCAACCGTACATATGTCAAACATATCCGAAACCCGCACCGGACTATTCTGTGCCCTGGCGGCCTATGCAAGCTGGGGATTGATGCCGATCTTTTTCAAATCGTTGGCCGGAGTCGGAGCGTTTGAAATCCTTGCTCATCGTATCATCTGGTCGGCACTCCTGCTGCTGGTAATTACCGCCTTCAGCGGACGTTTTTCCCATTTGCGAAGGGTATTTGGACAACGAAAGCTGTTAAGCATTCTGGTCGTTACCTCGCTGCTGATCGGCAGCAACTGGCCGGTCTACATTGTGGCGGTACAGCACGGTGAAATCCTGCAGGCAAGTCTCGGCTACTTCATCAATCCGCTGGCATCGGTTCTGCTCGGCCGGTTTCTGCTTGGTGAACAGCTCAGGCCATTGCAGTGGGTGAGTGTCGCTCTGGCTTTTGCCGGGGTGCTCTGCCTTGCTGCGGCCCTTGCCCGAATTCCCTGGATTTCACTCTTTCTTGCAATCAGCTTTGCCCTGTACGGTTATTTTCGCAAACAGTCGCAGGCCGGTCCGCTGGAAGGATTGACGGTAGAGACACTGCTTCTTTTTGTTCCTGCAGCGGGATATCTCGTGTATCTTGCGCTTCAGGGAAAAGGTGCATTTCCCGGAGCCACACAGATCAATCTGTTACTCCCTTTTGCCGGTATTGCCACATCAGTACCTTTACTTCTTTTCGCCGCTGCAGTCCAGCGGCTGCGACTCATCACCATTGGCCTGATGCAGTATATCGCACCGACCATATCGTTCCTGCTGGCGGTCTTTTTCTATCACGAATCATTCGGACGCGTTCAGCTGTTCAGCTTTAGCCTGATCTGGAGCGGACTGCTGCTGCTTGCCATAGATGCCCTGCGCACGTATTCGCAAAAACAACCGGTTATCTGCGAAGTAGCGCGGGAATCGCTGTAATTACAACTTCAGGAGTCACCCAATGATCCTTTCCGGAAAAGAAATCAGAAACAGGCTGGGCAAAGAGATCGTCATTGAGCCTTTCGTGGAACAACAGCTCAACCCCAACAGCTACAACCTGCGGTTGCACAACGAGCTGCTGGTTTATGAAGAACGTACCCTGGATATGAAAAAAGAGAACAAGGCCAGGCGCCTGATCCTCCCTGAGGATGGTCTCGTGCTGGAACCGGGGATTCTCTATCTGGCCAGGACGGTGGAATATACCAGAACAACAAAGGTATCCAACCGAGTCTGCTGTTCAGGGACTTTGAGGCATTACATAATTCATTAAATCCCTGATCTGCAATTGACGCTTGAAATACACCCATTCACACAGTATTGTATGAATAATTCGCCGACAAAGACTGACTGACCTGAAATACAGGAGGCCAAGGAAACATTCCTTGGCCTTATTACTTTTTGGAGGGTCTCAATGGGCTCTGAACATCTTGAAGAACAAATTATCAGTCCGGATGTGGATGCCTACCTGCGGCGGGTCGACTACAGAGGTGATCTGCGCCCCACGAGGCAGGTGCTGGATCAGTTGCACCTGGCCCATGTCACCCATATCCCCTTCGAAAATCTGGATGTTGTGCTGAAGCGTCCAATTCTGCTCGACCTCGGCACTCTGCAGGCAAAGCTGGTGACAGCCGGCCGCGGCGGCTACTGCTTCGAGCAGAACGGGCTCTTTTCCGCAATCTTGCGGGAGATCGGCTTCAAAGTGACCAATCTGGCGGCCAGGGTTCATTTCCGCTCCATCCATATCCGTCCCCGCACCCATCGCACCTCCCTGGTCGAAGTTTCAGGTGAGCGGCTCCTGGCCGATGTAGGATTCGGGGCCACCGGACTGTTCATGCCGGTGCCCCTGGATGGGGAGCAGGTGAGCAGCCAGTATGCCTGGAGTTACCGGGTCATCGAGCAGGAGGGGCTGCGCATCCTGCAGACCGTGCTGGCAGGTGAATGGAGCGACCTCTACTCGTTCTCCCTTGATCCTCAGCTTGAAGCTGATTACGAGATGGCCAACTATTACGTCTCCGCTTATCACGAATCGCCTTTCGTCAAAGCACTGACCGTTCAGAAAAGCACCTCGGCGGAGCGGCATACACTGCGCGGCACGGAGTACACCTTGGATCACGGCAGCGACGTGACAAAACGGCAGCTGAGTGACACAACCGACCTTGGAGCATTCATAGCATCAACCTTCGGTGTGGAGCTGCCGGAGGGGTATCGGTTCGAGCTTGATGAAGTTGGCGTGCAGGTGCGGCCATCGGGTGGAAACTGACTACGGACACGATCCAGGTAATTCATTAGCAAACAAGGAGAACAACATGGCACGTGTACTTGTTACCTATTATTCACGCAGCGGCAACACAAAAAAAATTGCAGAACTAATCTTCGACGGCCTGACATCACTGGGGGTTACAGTAGATCTGATCCCGGTGGAAGATGTGGATATCGATTCCCTGCCCGGCTATGACGGCTTTATCGTCGGCTCCCCCAACTATTTCGGCACCATCGCCTGGCCGGTCAAGAAGTTCATTGACGAGAGTGTCAAGTATTACAAAAAATTGGAAGGGAAAGCCGCTGCAGCCTTTACGTCCGAAGGGATCATCGGCGGAGGCGGTGATATTGTGGTGCTGGATATCCTGAAAACATTCCTGATTCATGGTTGTGTGGTGCAGGGTTTGACCGGTATCGGGCATTTCGGACCGGTGGCGATCGGTAAACCGGACGAGCGAATCGAGAAGGAAGTCAAGATTCTAGTTGAGCGATTCAGTAATCTGTTGCATAAGTTGCTGGCGTAGTTACATGGTCACTAAACATGTACCGGAGATGGCAGAGGAAATGAAGCAGTGAAAATAAAATCAATCCGAAAAAAAGAGTGTTGCCCGACATCGGACAGCTCCTGTTGCCCGCCTGCCGCTCCAAAGCCTGAAAAGCCCCCCTGCTGCGGCCCGGCGACAACCTGCAGCGGTGGGGAGATCAGCGAAAAAGTTCCCGGATTTCTCGGCTGGCTGTCAACTGCTGCGGGAAGGGTACCGCAGATTTCAACCACGCTCACCATTAGCGATCACTTTGGTGCCTGCAAGGCGCGCTGGGCATTACATCGCATGAACTTTATTGTACCTGCCGGCCTGTATGCCGTCGGCACACCAACAGCTGATGATCCTGTTGTTGTCACCTGCAATTACAAGATGACCTACGACATCGTTCGTCGAGAATTATCGGGCCGCAACGCCTGGCTTCTGGTTCTGGAAACCTTTGGGGTTAATGTCTGGTGTGCGGCCGGTAAAGGCACCTTTGGTACGGACGAACTCGTACAGAGAATTAAAAAATCTGGGCTGGACTCTGTTGTGCGTCATCGGCGCCTGCTGCTGCCAATTCTCGGCGCACCCGGCGTTGCTGCACACGAGGTCGCCAAAATAACCGGATTTTCGATAACCTACGCTGCCATCAGAGCCGATGATCTTGCGCTATTTCTGGATAACGGCATGCAGACAACACCTGCAATGCGGGAACTGACGTTCTCATTTTACGAGCGCTTGATCCTGGTTCCGGTAGAATTACTGCTTGGCTTGCGATCGGCACTGGTCGTTGCACTTGCACTTCTTCTGCTCGGCATTCTGCTGGGCGGAACAGCTGCAGGCATCAGACTCTGCGCTGCATATCTGGGAGCAATGCTGACCGGAGTTGCAGCCGGCCCGATCCTGCTCCCCTGGCTGCCGGGCAGGAGTTTTGCCGTCAAAGGAGCAGTTGTCGGAATGTTTTGGAGTATGGCGTGGTATCTGTTCGCCGGTGGAAGCAACTGGGACAGACTGACTACCGTCGCCGCATTTCTGGCACTTCCGGCAGTCAGCGCCTACTATACGCTCAATTTTACCGGCTGTTCGACATTTACCTCCCGCACCGGAGTAAAAAAAGAGATGCGTTTGAGCCTGCCGGCCATGGGGGGAGCGATCGCTGTAAGCGTTCTTCTGCTGCTGGCCAGCAGGTTTATCTAAGCGAAGGAATGAGTGTGTTATGAAGGGGTTCAGATACTTACAGAATGTAGCAACGATAGAACTTGACCAGGCTGCCTGCGTTGGCTGCAACAGATGCTTAGAAGTCTGTCCTCATAAGGTGTTTGCGGTCAGCGCCGGAAAAGCCTCGCTCATCGACTCAGACGCCTGTATGGAATGCGGCGCCTGCGCCCGTAACTGTCCCGTCAATGCCATTTCAGTCGATGCCGGTGTCGGCTGCGCCTCAGGGATCATCAATGAGTGGCTGCGGGAGCATAATGTACGAGGTGTCAGCAGTGGCTGCTGCTCGTAGAAACTGGTACGATGATCTCGTACAGACTCCGTTTGAGAACATAATCAACTCCGGCACATACCCTACGAAAAAAGAGGCGAACAATGCTTAACAACTTGAAAATTGGAACGAAACTTTACGCATTAATCGGTTTTATGGCACTTCTATCTATCATAATTGGCATCTTGGGACTGCACAGTGCCAAGCTATCCGATGATGGACTCGATACGGTCTACAAGGATCGAGTTGTTCCACTTAAAGATTTGAAGGTTATTGCGGATATGTATGCAATCAACATTGTAGACACCGCGCACAAGGTTCGTAATGGCAACCTGAAATGGGATGAAGGGCGAAAAAATGTCGATGAGGCTGCAAAGACAATTGCTGAAAAATGGAGAGCATACTTGGCAACAACTCTGGTATCCGAAGAGAAGAAGCTGGTTGAAGAGGTTAAGCCATTGATGAAAGCAGCGGACACGGCAGTTACGACATTATCGGAGATTCTTAAAAAAGAAGACCGTGACGCTTTAGCCAAGTTTACCATAACTGAACTTTATCCGGTCATGGATCCGGTATCTGGCAAATTCAGTGACCTCGTTGACGTACAGCTTAAGGTTGCTAAAGAGGAATATGATAAAAGTGCCAGGACGTATGAACAGAGTAAAACCATCTCGGAGGCCGCAATAATTTTTGGCGTTCTCCTTGCTGGCGGTTTTGGTTTCTTGATTGTTCGCTCAATTACTACCCCACTTGCAACCGGGGTTATGGTTGCCAATAAACTGGCTCATGGCGATCTGACTGTCGAAGTCGTGGTTTCCGGCAACGATGAGACTGCTCAACTGATGACAGCCTTGAAGTCTATGACTGAAAAACTTTGTACTATAATAAACCAGATCTCCAGCACCTCCACCCAGGTAGCCGCTGCATCCAATCAACTACACTCTACCGCAGAGCATATTGCCACTGGCGCAGAAGAGGTTGCCGCCCAAGCGGGAGCCGTTGCTACCGCCGGTGAAGAAATGTCTGCCACTTCCGGCGACATAGCTCATAACTGTCAGATGGCTGCTGATGGCGCACAACGCGCTTTACAAACAGCCAGTAACGGTGCAGCTGTTGTGGAACGGACGGTAATCGTCATGGGGCAAATTTCAGAAAAAGTTCAGGAATCAGCCAAAACCGTGGAAAGTCTGGGGGCAAGAAGTGACCAGATAGGTGCCATCATCGGTACGATTGAAGACATTGCCGACCAAACCAACCTGCTGGCATTGAACGCTGCCATAGAAGCGGCACGAGCAGGTGAGCAAGGACGTGGTTTTGCTGTTGTAGCCGACGAAGTACGCGCCTTGGCGGAACGAACTACCCGCGCCACTAAAGAGATCGGAGAAATGATCAAGTCAATCCAGAAAGAGACCAAAGGAGCTGTTGCTGCAATGGAGTTGGGAGTTGAGCAGGTGGAAGCCGGAACGGTAGAGGCTGCAAGGTCTGGTGAAGCATTGCGTGATATTCTGGAGCAGGTTAACGATGTTGCTATGCAGGTTAATCAGATTGCTACCGCTGCGGAAGAACAAACTGCAACGACCAGAGAGATTTCAAGCAATATGCAACAGATCACCGAGGTAGTCCACCAGACTTCGCAGGGCGCTCACGAATCAGCCACTGCGGCAGCTCAGTTGAACGGCAATGCGGAAGAATTGCAACGGTTGGTGAGGCAGTTTACGTTGTAAGCAATCATCGCTATTTCTGCTTAATCCTGTTTTTTATTGTATTGAGCAGCTGCAGTGGTTTAATTGGCTTAGTCAAAAATTCAGTATGCTCATCAAAGTCTTCACCGGAATCGATAATAGTGCCTGCGTAACCGCTCACCAAAATACATTCGACTCTATTGCCTATAAGTCCGATCTCATTTCGAGCTGCCAAGCCGCTTTTTCGTGGCATAACCACATCGAGTATAACGAGATCAATCTCATCCTTATGAATAACATATTTATCAACTGCATCCTGACCGTCATCAGCAAGAATAACCTTATATCCCGATTTAGTCAGAAGCGTCTCCATAAAAACTCTTATTGCTAGCTCATCCTCTGCCACCAGAATAGTTCCACTACCTGAAACCGGCATCTCGTGTGCAGTGGAAGAAGCAAGTAACGTAACCTCCTCCTCAATCTGAGGAAGATAAATCCTGAACATCGTCCCGCACCCAACTTCACTCTGTACGTAAATATAGCCACTATGCTGCTGGATTATCCCCATTGCCATAGACATGCCGAGTCCTGTGCCTTTTCCGATTTCCTTAGTTGTGTAGAAGGGGTCGAAGATATGTTTCAGGGTCGTATCATCCATCCCGCAACCGGTATCAACCACGGTGATCACAGCATATCGACCGCATGCACCGTATCCGTGTTCAGCTATAAAATCTTCGGTAATCAATTCGGATGAAGTAGTAATTCTCAAAAAGCCGCCGTTTGGCATTGCATCGCGAGCGTTTGTTGTCAGGTTTATCAGTACCTGTTCAATTTGAAGTGTGTCGACCAGTACCACGAGAGGCGCACCATGTGAAGAGATCGAAAGAGCAATATGTTCACCTATCAACCGTGAAATGAACGCGCCCACGCTGGTTACAAGAATGTTCAGATCTTGATTGATCTTGTTCATTATCTGTTTTCTGCTGAATGCCAGTAAACTTCGCGTAAGCTCGGCAGCTCTTCCGGAAGCTGACATTATTTTCTGTAGATACTGCAACTCAACGGAACCATCCTCAAGTTTAAGTTTCATAATGTAGCCAAACCCATCAATAACGCTCAGTATATTATTGAAATCATGGGCAATACCACTGGCAAGATGGCCAATAGATTCTGATTTTTGCGACTGAATAAGCTGCTCCATGACTTGCTTTTGTTCTGTTATATTCTCTTTGATAGCCAGGTAATGGGTAATCGAACCGCCAGAGTCCCGCAAGGGAGCAATGGTTGAACGTTCCCAAATCATTCTGCCATCTTTGGACTTGTTGAGCAGTTCGCCTTTCCAGACGAATCCTGACGAAATGTTCGACCACATCGCCTGGTACAGTTCGTGAGCGGTTTGTCCTGACTGTAGGATACGGGGATTCTTGCCTATTACCTCCTCTGCAGAATAGCCGGTCAGATTTGTAAATTCAGGATTAACGAATTCAATATTACCGAACAGGTCCGTTATTAAAATTGACGTGGGGCTTTGTTCGACAGCCTTTGACAGCTTGCGAATACGGTTCTCAAATTCCATCCGTTCGGACATATCCTCAATGATCCATATGGAACCAGCTGCTTGATTTGATTTCTCAATAGGACCACCAGTGATTATTACCGTTACGTTCGAACCATCCTTGCGACAAAGATCAGTCTCAGTATGAGTAGCTTTGCCATCTACAAAATCCAGATAGTACTTTCTGCCGAAATTTTCATATGCCTCCTGGGAAGGATAGAAAATACAAGTATTTTTGCCGACTAATTCTTCAGGCTGATAACCCATTATCTCACTGAATTTTCTGTTGACAGTTACAACATGCCGATCATTCACGATAACGATGCCTACGGGTGACGAATCAAATATCCTCAACTGCTGCTGCAATAACTGCTGATACTTCTGACTGCTCTCCCGCAGTTCCTGTTCGGCATTTTTACGATCTGAAATATCCCGGGCCACCGACAGAATTACCGGATTACCATCAAGAGTGAATTGATGTGAACTTATTTCGACCGGTACGGCACGGCCGTCCTTTGCAAGATGGGTCGTCTCGAAAACTGTCTGACTATCTTCGTCAAGTGTATTCCTAATGTTATCAAGGCGAATACCTAACGTCGGGTGATTAATGTCAACGGTGCTTATTCCAAGCATTTCGTCGCGAGTGTAGCCAAGTCTGCTGCAAGCAATGTCATTAACCTCAATGAACGGACCGACCTCACCGTTTTCCAGAAAGCTTCTCACATATATTGCATCAGAGGTGCTGTTGAATAATGTACGAAATTTAAGTTCTGATTCACTGATCGCACCATTTGCCTGTTCAAGATCCGTTATCTTTTCACGCAACTCATTATGCAGCTTAATATTATCGCGAGCCATCAGCTCAAACGATCTGGTGAGTTGACCCAGTTCATCTTTTCTTCTCATAGGTGCGAAGGGAAATAACATACCTTTATTAAAGACGTTTACAGCCTGACATAAATTTACCAGCGGCTTGACCATTCGTTGTCCCATCAGATGGATACATCCAAGAGACAGCAGCAACAATAACAACCCTATTGACAGGTACAGGCTGCCCTGTTTATGAGCCAATGGACCAAGATAATAGTCGTTTGGTACCGCCGATATTATTTTCCATGTCAATCCTAACGGATGATTATAGTCGGTTACATTAATATTTATACGCTTACCCTCAATAACAACCTGTGAAATTTTACCCCGCTTGCCGTCCATAACGTTCCCCATGAGCCGGATCAGCTGATCTTCGCTCTTTCGGGGATCGACACGATTCGTACTTCCGTTTGTGATATTGAAAAGAGGTGTATTTGATGTGGATGCGACCAGTAATCCTTTGCTGTCTACTATGATTATCTGCGAATCGTTATTGATTCTAATAGTCTTTAGATAACGGGAAAGATTAGTCAAGCGAATGGCACTAACCAATACCGCTTTCAGTGTGAAATCGTCGTCATAGAGAGGGTAGCTTACCGCGATCTGGAGCACATCATCCGAATAGTGCTTGTATACTTCTGACCAGCATTGTGTCTTTGTTTTTGACGCAGACGTATACCAGGGGCGGGTGCGGGGATCGTAGCCTGGAACTCGTGAAATTTCGCTGACCGGCTCACCAACCACATTTGTAGCAGTTGAAACCAGCGTACATCCTGTTTCGCGATCTGAAATTTGAGTAATTAATTGTCCAGAACTTCGTTTATCTACACCGAAGTAGTCACCGTTAACGTTTGCCACAGCCACATTGGTAATGTCTTTTGAATGCAAAATATTGTCGAAAAAAATTGCTTTCCAATGAGACGGAAGCGTCGAGAATTTATTTTCCCGGGCTAATGCTGCGTTGTGCTTGTTATTATCAAGTGCGTCACCAAGAAAAGTTGTGAGCTTATCAGAAATTTGAACCCCTGAATTTACCTGCAGGTCGTTGGAGGCATCTTCAATCAGTGCCAAATTTGCTTTCCATGAAAACAGATACATGGTAGCAACAATAAGCAGTGCCTGCCCAATAAACAGACAGGCCAACTGCCACACTAAAGAAATAGATTCAAACCTGTTTCTGATATTTTCAAACAGCCCACTTTTCATAGAAGCGCTCCCAAAGAGAAATGACGTGTCATGCGATTAAATTATTTAATCCTCATCTACATGTCGCAATTTCAATCGCAACACCGTCCGCAGGAGCTTCGCGACCATCAGTTTCTTCTCTTCATCCGCTCCTTCCAAAAGTTTTGCTATTTCTTCAACATTTTCCGCTTCTGCCAACCAGTCGAGGCTTACGTCATAGAGACTGGCTAAAACGATAAGCTCTTCAGCCGTTACTTTTCTTTTGCCACTTTCAATTTCTGATACAGAAGGGCGTGGAATGTTGAGCCGTTCCGCTACAAGCGACTGGCTCATCTGTGCTTTTATCCGTGCAATCGTGAGTCGAGCGGCTATCGATTTATGTAATTGATTATACAGGATTTTCATATTATCTTTCAGGGTTGCCCATTTATTAGTAGAAGCAATTCCTTTTAGCAATAAATGCACCAAAGACAATATTTAATAATTATGCTATAAAAACAGGCCGTTATGCTTGGTGATTTAGAATGGAGTTATTCAGGAAACATGCGACACTGGTTGACACAGGGGAAGACGAGCAGAGATAAGGTTCTAGAAGTATTGCTATTATCTGAAGTGCAACTGATGTCGCATCTGCAATTTCTGTCTTTAAAGAGCAATCGTAATGGTACATAGCTAAAACAGTCCCGAAAAGCCTCACTCGTCGGCGCAGACGCCTGCGTGGAATGCGGCGCCTACGCCCAAAACTGCCCCGTCAATGACATTAGTATCGCTTACGTTGAACTCTTCTTTTTAGCAACAGCAAGAATCGTATAGGTGCGGAAGTCGATGCCGTCTTCCGTGCGGCGATTTTCAAATTCAGCCACGATATCTTCGCGGGCCTGATCGCGCAAATCAAGCGGCACATGATTCAGATAGTTGCCAAAGGTACTTGATTCGAGGAAATCAACAATCTGGGCACCGGTACTGAAGCGGCGACGACGTGAAGCGATCTCCAGGTTCGACAGTTCCAGATCGGCACTCAGCAGCAGTTCAATCAATTGTGTGGACGTTACCCCCAGACGATTGGCAATGAAATCCTCCAGTTTGACCACATCACTGTAGGGTTTGCGGCTGAGGACAGTGTCGGTTACCACGCGAAACAGAGCGGTATGGGCCAGTTCCCGGGCACCAGTCGTCAGACCGACTTTCCCGCCCGGTTTCAGAACGCGCTGGATTTCATCCAGTGCTTTTTTCTTGTCCGGAATCCAGTGGAACGCTGCATTCAGATAAACTACATCTATGCTCTCTGAAGGAATAAAGCCCAGATCTTCGGCCGAAGCCACCTGAAAGGCGGCATTGGGAAACCGGTTCTTTCTGACAGCAATTGCAACGCGCTCCGGCAACGGGTCTATACCGGTCAGCTTTCCGCGTGAACCGATCTCCTCCAAAACAAGAAAGGCCAGTCGTCCGGTGCCGGTACCAATGTCAAGAACATGCTGACCGGTTGAAATACCAAGTCGTTCGATAAGTTTTTTACCGTTTTCAAACTGCGATTCGCTCAGTTCATCATACTTTTCTGCCAGCTCTTTTGAATCAAGATTATAGTGCGGCATCTGTTTCCTCCCGGGATGTAGGCCATGTAAGCCTTGTGATAACAAATTAAACCTGAAATATTCAGCGCTGGCTCTGCTACAGCAGCCACGAGTTAGTGTCCTGCGTAAGTTCATTTCCGATGACCTCATCAGCAAAATGAAATGTCGGTACCGGCCTCGGCAAACGACTGGCAACCTCTTCGGCTATTGCAGAGCCAAGCTGAAAACAACTGTCCAGCGTTTCACGACGCGGATTGAACTGGGCCCTCACAACGGGATGAGGCAGTTTGAATCCGAGGTGTTTGAGGCGTTCTTCTGCATAAGCGCACGCCTCGCCGCTCCAGCCGTAGCTGCCGAATACGCCGGCACTCTTTGTCTTCAGCTTGACTCCGGTCAGAGCGGTCAAGACGTTCCACATGGTGGGAGGAATGTCGTGATTGATCGTCGGAATACCGAAAATAACCGCATCGGCCTCTTCAAGTTTGTTTCTGATTTCATCACTGCTCAGGTGATTGATGTGATGAAACTCAAGTTGAATACCAGCCACTGAGCGCACACCATGAGCCACCTCGTGAGCCATTTTTTCGGTATTACCATGCGGCGAAAGGTACAACAGCAACACCGTACCCGACAGTGGCGAAGGGGCGCACCACTCCTGGTAGCGATTGATATATTTCCAGGGATTACTGCGCAATACCGGTCCGTGGCTGGGCGCGATAACGCTGATCTGTTCAGCACTGATTTTTTTGATCGCTGCGAGAGCCTTATCCTTGAAGGGTCGCATGATGCAGTCGAAATAAAAATGCATATCGCTGATATAGTCGGGCAGCTGGTCATTGAAAATACTGTCGCCGATGTAGTGGGCACCGAATGCATCGCAGGAAAAGAGAACATTTTCCGGCTCCAGTTTGGCAAACATGGTGTCCGGCCAGTGCAGGTAGGGCGCTATGATAAATCGTAATTGCCTGCCGCCAAGATCGAGAACCTCTCCATCACTGACCACGTGTGAATTGAATGGAATATGAATAAGGTTGGAAAGAAAAGTTTTGGCTGCCCGGGTCGACACAACGGTGGCATGAGGACTAAGCGCCAGCAGATGAGCCAGTGAACCGGAATGGTCCGGCTCGGTGTGGTTAATAATAATGTAATCAATCTGGGTCGGATCGGTGAGAGATCGAATCTTTTCGACAAATTCCCCGGCTCGCTCGGCTTTTACCGTATCAACTATGGCCGTCTTTTCAGTTCCTTTGATCAGATACGAGTTGTAGGTAGTCCCCTGTTCGGTAGGAAACAGATCGTCAAAAGTCCGCAGTTCAGGATCTTCAGAACCGATCCAAAAAAGTTCCGGTGTAATTTCTGTTATTCCTGGCATAGCGCTCTCCTTTCGAATTTGAAATGTACGATCGACCTTCTTTTTTGCGTCGAAAACAAAAAACCGGAGATTCACGACACATTATTCATGCGTGAACCTCCGGTTTTCCAGTCAGTTATCGGCCATAATTTCGAGCTGACAATCATGACAAATTAATTCTATATTTTTTATAGTCTTTATGTATCAAATGCTCTATAGTTGTGTCAATGATTATTTTATACGTTTAGCTCTCTCCATAAATTGAGGCTTGAATTACAGCGCTTCAGCGGGTATTGTAATGCGCGATGCGCTCGCAAAGTTTGACTGACCTGAAAACAGGAGGCCAAGGACATGTTCCTTGGCCTTTTTTCAATTGTTCCGAATACCGTAACGGAAGGAATCAATGTATGACTACCGAAACAGACAAGAAAATTCCCGGGCTTGGCCTGCATCATATCGCGGTACAAACCCATGATCTCCCGGCTTCTATCCGCTTGTACCGCGATGTTCTCGGAATGCGTATCGTCAATGAATGGGGAAATCCGGAAAGGCGTATCACCCTGCTTGATATCGGCGACGGAGCGCATATCGAACTGGTTGCGCCAGCCGGGGCCAAACCGTTTAATGTACCCGAAACGCCGAAGCACCCACTGCTCCATATTGCTCTGACCACGACCGACATCCGTACGGCAATCGAACAGGTACGGAGTGCCGGTTATGAAATCACCATTGAGCCGAAAGATGTCCAGCTCGGGCCGCTTCGGGCGTCAGTCGCTTTTTTCATTGGTCCAAACAGTGAAAAGATCGAGTTTTTCCAAACCCATCAATGAAGGATCGTCAGTGTCAAACAATGTAAATGCAACCGAATCATCCAGCGTACCACCGGACTCATTTCGCTGGTTTCTGGTCGCCCGTGGTGCCGCAGTTGTTTCCTTCCAGATGGTGGGGGTGGCCGTTGCCTGGCAGATGTATGACCTGACCCATCGCGCTCTCGACCTGGGACTGGTGGGACTGGTACAGTTCATCCCCTCCGTGCTGCTGATGCTGCTGGTCGGCCACTCCGCCGACCGTTACGACCGCCGTCGTATCATCGCGTTTGCACAGATTGTCGAGGCAGCCGCAGTGCTGCTGCTATGCTGGGCCGCCTTCGGGCAGTGGGTCAGCAGAGAGCTGCTGTTTGTCTTTATATTCTGCGTCGGAATCGCCCGCGCTTTTGAAGCGCCCACAACACAGACGCTGGTTCCCTCTCTGGTCGAACAGGAGGCGCTGCCGAAAGCCATGGCGATCAACGCCTCGGTTATGCAGGGCGCCATCATTCTCGGACCGATGCTGGGTGGATTTCTCTATATTGCCGGACCCGCGGTCGTGTATGGGATCAGCGTTTTTCTATTCCTGATTTCAGCTGCGATTATCTCCTGCATCACGATTCGACGGGTACCACTGAGGCGTGAGCCGGTCAGCCTGAAGACGATTTTTGCCGGAATTTCCTATATCCGCAGCAAGCCGGTCCTGCTGGGAGCTATATCATTTGATCTCTTTGCCGTACTGCTGGGCGGAGCGACAGCGCTGCTGCCGATCTATGCCCGTGACATCCTGTTCGCCTCGCCTCGTGGCTTGGGGCTGCTCCGTTCTGCGCCGGCAGTCGGCGCCTTTGCCGCTTCGCTCTACCTGACCCGTTTTCCGCTTGTGAAGAATGTTGGCAAATCTATGTTCAACGCCGTCATCTGGTTCGGCCTGGCAACAATTATCTTCGCCCTGTCACGTTCGATGCTGCTCTCTTTTCTGGCACTGGTGCTGCTCGGTTGGGCCGACATGTTGAGCGTTGTTATCCGCTCGTCACTGGTGCAGCTGGAAACACCTGATGAAATGCGGGGACGGGTCAGCGCGGTTAATTCCGTCTTTATCGGCGCATCCAACCAGTTGGGAGAATTCGAATCCGGCGTCACAGCGGCCTGGTTCGGAGTTGTCCCGGCAGCGATAATCGGCGGAGTCGGCACACTCGGAATCGTCGCCCTCTGGCGCTTCCTTTTTCCGGAGTTGGCACAGCGTGACCGACTGCATGAAAAACAGGAAGAACATAACTCCCCCAGCCCCTCTTATCTTAAGAGGGGAGCTAAGGGCAAAGACAGTTTTAAAGTAACAGCAAAAGTATAATCTTAAACAGCACCTCAGAAACATCTACGCGTCCCTCCCCTTAATTAAGGGGAGGACAGGTGGGGTTATTCCTCCGCAACTTTAGTAGACCAATCATATTTCAAAAGGAGAACCAGATGAAGGTAGTAGCGATTAACGGCAGCGCACGTAAAGACGGAAACACCGCCATTCTTATCAGACATATTTTTGCAGAATTAGAAAAAGAGGGCATTGAAACGGAACTGATCCAGCTGGCCGGACATACCATTCGCGGCTGCACCGCCTGTAACGGCTGCCGCACGAATCCGAACGGTCACTGTGCCATAACCAACGATATCGTCAACGAATGTATCGACAAGATGGCAGCAGCGGACGGCATCATCCTCGGTTCACCCACCTACTTTGCCGATATCACCTCTGAACTCAAAGCGCTGATCGACCGTTCCGGCAGGGTTGGCGGAGCCAACGGCGGGCTTTACAAGCGCAAGGTCGGTTCCGGGGTCATCGCGGTACGTCGTGGCGGCGCCATTCACGCCCTCGACTCGATCCAGCATTTCCTGCATATTACACAGATGATCGTCCCCGGTGCCAGCTACTGGAACGTGGGGATCGGTCGTGAGATTGGCGATGTGGAGGCGGATGAAGAGGGTATCCGCAACATGCAGGTTCTGGGTGAGAACATGGCCTGGTTACTGAAGAAGATTCACAGGGTTTAACTGACGCAAACATTAACCTCAGAAAGGAAACCTTCTATGATTGAACTTCTTCGTAAACGCCGCAGCATCAGGAAATACCTGACCACGCCTGTTGATCAGAAATCTCTCGATATCCTGATTGAGGCTTTGCTCCGCTCACCATCCTCACGAAATAACAAACCGTGGCATTTCATCGTTGTTGAGGGCCGCGAACTGCTCGGGAAACTGTCGCAGGCAAAAGAGAACGGCTCCACGTTTCTGAAAGGAGCACCACTCGGCATCGTCGTGTGTGCCGACACAACAAAATCAGACGTTTGGGTAGAAGACTGCGCCATCGCATCAATTCTGGTTCAGGCAACAGCCGAATCACTGGGATTGGGAAGCTGCTGGATTCAGATCCGCAAACGGACACACGACTCGAAAAAGTCAGCAGAGGAGTACATCAAGGAACTGCTCGACCTTCCGGAAGAGTTTAAAGTTGCCTCGATTATTAGCATCGGATATCCGGATGAGATACGCGTTCCGGTTCAGACATCTGAACTGGATTTCAGCAGGATCATACGAAAATAATTCCAGCAATATGTGAGATATATTCATGCCGATCTTGAGACAAATAACCCAACTCGGGAATCCGATTCTTCGCGCAGCAGCCACAACAATAGCCAATCCGAACGCCCCCTTTGTTCAGGCTCTGATAGACGATCTGCTGGTGACCGTTGCTGACTCAAATGGTGTCGGAATCGCCGCTCCGCAGGTATATGAATCACGCGCCCTTTTCATCTTGGCATCGCGCCCCAACGTACGCTACCCCGATGCGCCGACCATGGAACCGACGGCGGTCATCAATCCTGAGATCATCCGGCATTCTGATGAAAAAGAGAAGGGGTGGGAGGGATGCCTCAGTATTCCCGGTCTCCGTGGTCTGGTGCCCCGCTATCGTCAGATAGGTGTGCGCTATCTGACGCGTGCAGGAGAGCTCAAAGAAGAAGAGTACTCAGATTTTCTGGCACGGGTATTCCAGCATGAATTTGATCACCTTCACGGAATCGTCTTCATAGACCGTTTGGAGAGCACACGTGATTTGATGACTGAAAAGGAGTATGTGAAAAATCCACCAGAGACACCATCGCCATAACTATGAAACTATACGGCTGTTGACAGCACACAAAATCATATATATAGTGCCACCTACATATTTAATAGAGATATCAAGGTCGACTTGAAAAACAAGAGGCCGGGTGCAGATGCATTCGGCCTCTTGTTTTTATAAAATCCATTGTAATGAGGAGATTTCGGAATGAGTATATCAACAGGTTTATCTGAGACTGAGACGGATAATGGACAGAAAGTTTTCACCCTGCAGGAACTTGCCCAGCACGACGGACAGAATGGCACACCGGCATACCTTGCCATTCATGGCATTGTGTATGATGTCACCAGGGTCAAGCTGTTAAAGGATGGACTGCACCATGACGTGCTACCCGGCAAGGACGTATCAGACCTGTTTATTCATAACAATGCGATTCTCAACCGTCTGCCGGTTATCGGAAAACTGGGATAACGGCCATGTGCCTGCTGTCGTTTGCCATCGAGAGCCACCCCCGCTATCGCTTAATTCTTGCGGCCAACCGTGATGAGAACTATGTCCGCCCTTCCGCCCCGGCCCGTTTTTGGGAAGACGAACCGCAGATCCTCGGCGGACGTGATCTTGAAGCGGGCGGAACCTGGCTGGGCGTTACCAGAAGCGGGCGACTGGCAGCCTTGACCAATTATTACGGTCCCGATGAATACGCCGCCGATAAACTGTCCCGTGGCCGCCTGATCACCGACTTTCTCTGCGGCGAGCTATCCGCAGACGGCTATCTGGAACATCTCCAGCAGACCGGAGAGTATTACAACGGCTTCGGCCTTGTCTTTTACGACAAGAGCGGGTTCCACTACTTTACCAACCGGGGTCCATCAGTTCCCGGTATTTCGCCCGGAGTGCATGGACTCAGTAATTACCTGCTCGATAGCCATTGGCCGAAAGTTATCACCGTCAAGAAAGGTCTGCAGGCTATTATTGAGAAATCTGATGACATCAACCCCGAAGATCTTTTCACGCTGCTCTCAAACCGGACCCGCTACCCTGACCACCTCCTGCCGGATACCGGCGTAGGCATTGAACGGGAACGCACCCTCTCCTCAATATTCGTCTCGCGCAAAGAGTTCGGTACCCGCTGCTCTACCGTCGTTCTGATCGGACATGACAATTCGATGACATTTCTTGAACGTAGCTATGATAGCCAACAGCGTATCACCGGAACGGTCAAGTTCCATCTTGATCTGAATACTGACTGATGAGTAGGGTTCCGGATAATCAACCAGCTCCCGTGGTCTGCAAAAATTGTGCGTTACGGTTGGCCCGACTGGTCTGTCAGCGTCACTGGTGGTTCCCGCTCATACGGGAACCGCTGCTGCTGGGGATGCGCATCCTGGCCTGGAATCACGCTATTGATGCCGGTAGACACCCCGTTCATAATCCGGCCTGCAGCGGCTGCATCCGCTTTATGAAGGCAGAACTTGAGGAGAAGTCTGGTACCTTCCGCGTTCTCAACAACCAGATTGGAAAAATATTTACCACTCTGCGTGATTCGCGAGTCACCCATGTGGAGCGTGACGAAGCACAACGGTTTGCCCGCGAAGCGATGGGTCATCACGTACAACAATTCACACCTATGAAAAGGAAGAGATCATGAATGTAGGAACTGCAATCAGCGAGCGCCGCAGTATCCGCGCGTATCTGGATACTCCGATTGAAGATGAAAAATTGGCACTCATTCTTGAAGCCGCCCGGCTATCACCTTCAGCCCGCAACCGGCAGGAGTGGAAATTTGTTGTTGTGAAAGACAAAGAAATCAGAGAAAAATTGGTCGTTGCTGCTAATGGCAGAGAATTTATTGGAGAAGCCCCGCTGATCATCGCCGCTTGCGCCACCGAAGCAGAGTATGTCATGTCCTGCGGCCAACTGGCCGGAACCACCTCCATAGCCTTTTCCTTCCTGATCCTTCAGGCCCATGAACTGGGACTTGGAACCTGCTGGCTCGGCGCATATGACGAAAATGCCGTCAAGGATATTCTCGGTATACCGCCTCATGTACGGGTCATCGCCATGACACCGCTCGGCTACCCGGCACAATCGCCGGAGGCAAAACCACGCAAGAGTGTTGAGGAAATTGTCAGCTATGACCGGTATCAGTAGAGTATATAGTGCTTGTCACTTCCTTGATACATATCCATGGTCGCAAGGATTGGTGCGTGCATGTCGATAGCTGAAGAAAAATGCGCTCCCCTGTCTAACGCCAGCACACTATGGAATTCCCGTTACAACAGCCGCCTTGACCGGATAGTTTCCGTTGATAACGATCCGTGGCTTGAGCGGTGGAGCACTATCCTGGATGCGGGACGTTCAGGAACGGTACTCGAACTGGGCTGTGGCGGCGGTCGCGACAGTCGCTACCTGACCGATCTGGGGTTGGAGCTGATTGCTGCTGATTATTCAGCAGCTGCATTGGAACTCTGTCGTCAGCGCGCACCGCTGGCCGATGCCCGACTGATCGACCTGCGTCAGCCACTCCCCTTCGATGACGGACAATTTCCGATCATTGTCGCCAGTCTCTGTCTGCACTACTTCCCCTGGACTACAACCGTGGCGATCCTGGCCGAAATCCGGCGCTGTCTTGCACCGGGAGGTTTCCTGCTGGCACGGGTCAACTCTAGCGGTGATATTCACCATGGAGCGGTAGGTCATCCGGAAGTTGAGCCAGGTTTGTACCGTGTGGATGGGGAGTTGAAACGTTTTTTTGATAGGGAGGCGCTGGATAAACTGATAGGCAGTGAATGGCACCTACATAACCGTGAGGAGTTGACCGTATATCGCTACGACTCGCCCAAACGGCTCTGGGAAATCGTACTGCAAAAGCGGTGAATTTATGAATTAATGGTATCTCCCAAGAGCTCCAGAGTCGCTAGCACCAGAAACAGGATCCCGTTTTTCAAGGCGTCATCGTTAAAATTGAAGCAGGCATTATGGAGCTGCGGTCCGTTTTCACCCATCCCCAGAACAAACATCGCGCCCCGATTGTTCTCCAGATAGTATGAAAAATCCTCCGACCCCATGCTCGGTTCAGGGACGTTGATCCACCCGGATTCCCCCTGACTCTTTTCGACAACGGATTTACCGATCGCAACGATATCAGGATTGTTGATCGTCGGAATATAGGGGCGTTTATAGTCGATCAGACAGCTGGCGCCGCTCTTTTCACATTCACTCCGGACGATGGTATCGAACAAAACGGGCAGTTTTTCTCCAGCTTCTTTTGAAAAATAGCGGATGGATCCTTCCAGCACAACTTCATCCGGAATGACATTGGCACTCTGGCCGCCATGAATGCTGCAGATACTGATAACGACCGGATCTAATGCCCCGATATGACGCGACGGCAGAGCGTACAACCTATCGACCAGCCTGGTTGCGATCAGGATCGGATCGACGGTGCGCTCAGGTTTGGAACCATGCCCTCCACGCCCCTGAATGGTAATTGTAAAGAAATCAGCCGCCGCCATGGCAGCCCCGGCCCGTGCTCCGATGCTGCCTGCCGGAAAACCGGTCCAGGCGTGCAGTGCCAGCACGGCATCCGGCTTTGGATTCTCCAGAATACCTGCTGCCACAAGCTCCTTACCGGCGGCAACCACCTCTTCACCCGGCTGAAATACGAATCTGACCGATCCGCGAAAGCGGTGTCGCAGGTTATTCAGCACGAACGCGGCCCCCAGCAACATAGCGCAGTGACCGTCATGGCCACAGGCATGCATCATGCCGGGGATCGTGGAACGGTATCCGACGTTATTGGCCTCCTGCAGCGGCAGCGCGTCCATATCGGCGCGCAGGGTGACGTTTTTGCCCGCCTCTGTTCCGGTCAGAAGTGCCACAACGTCGGTTTCCAAAAACGGGCTCAGCGACTGAATCCCCTGGGATTCAAGCTGTGAGCGGATATATCCTGACGTGTTGAACTCCTGCAGGGCAATCTCGGGATGGGCATGCAGATACTGCCGCACCGTCCGGGCGTGCGGTAGAACTTTTTCGACTTCATGAATGATAAGTGAATCTGCTGTTTCCATAAGATACCTTCCTACCGCTTTAGCCGATCCAGAGCCCTTCGAGTCTGACCTGCGTACCGCTCGGCGTCCTGTTAATATAATTGACCAGCCCGCTGTGCCGCCACTGCAGCATGCTCATGCTCGGCTGGATGTACGTGAATCCGGCATCATTTTCCAGCTTCCCGGGTGACCTCTTTTATTGTGGCATCCTTCGTCGCAATTTCCGCGTTTATTGCTGTTATTTCAGTTTCCAGCTTCTTCTTGCGCTCATTCAGTGCCGCTTTTTCTTCGGTCAGGCGCTTGACAACACTTTTGATATCATCGTGCTGCTGATTTCCGGTCTGGCCAGAGCAGAGCGCTTTCTGCCGATAGGCCTTGTCATTGGCAGAACTTGCCGCCTGCTGGCAATAGGAGAGCTGCTGACCATGGACCTTGTCGACACACTGCAGTGCCGTCAAATTGTCGCAAAACTTCCCCAACGGCTTGCTGGTATAGGTATTGAATCTCGCCACCGGACTGCCGGACGGAGGACTATCCGGGTTCATACAAGCCTTGAAAGCAGCGTTAGCCCTGTTGGCCTCTTCAACATACTCCTTGCAGGAGATTAAACCGGAATCCAGCGGATGAACGATCAGCGGATACGATTTGTTTTTCTGATGAAGGAGCGCTTTACCGGCAGGGATGGTAAGAGTCTCGGCATATACTGTCCGGGACATGACCGGCAGCAGGCTTAACATAATCAGACAGGTCGCGATATGTACTTTCATCTGTGTTACTCCTTTTTTTTACATGACATTTACGGTGTCGTAACGGCAATTCTGAATCCGACCAGATTGAAGCGCCCCTCGGGATCGTTGAGCCGCCGGTGATCGGTTCTGGCCAGATATGCCTCCGTCAGTGCGCAGCCGCCCCGCACGATCCGGCAGACTCCGCTGGTCGGGCCTTGCGGGTTTTTTTTAGGGCTCTGTCCATAATAGTCGGGGCTGTGCCAATCCTGCAGCCATTCCCAGACATTTCCGCTCATGTCGTAGAGACCCAGCCCGTTGGGCAGTTTTTGGCCAACCGGATGAACCCGGTTAGCGGAGTTGTCCTGATACCACCCCAGCGGCGCCAGAGTATTGCCTCCGGCAAACTTTTCCTTCTTACCACCGCTACGCGCAGCATACTCCCACTCCGCTTCCGTCGGAAGACGATAACGAGTACCATTTTTTTTATTTAACCGTTTCAGAAAATCCTGAATATCCTGCCAACTGACACTCTCAACGGGACAGTCAGGACCGCACTCCTTGAATTTGGATGGATTAGTGCCCATCACGGACTGCCACTGTTTCTGTGTCACTTCGAATTTGCCAAGATAAAAGTCACTCAGGCAGACTTCGTGTTCCGGTTTTTCGTCCCAGGTATCATCCCAACCGAAATTATTACCCATTTTGAAGCAGCCTCCCTTCACCGGAACCAGTTCTATACCGGTGACCGGCTCCTTTACCCCTGCGGATGGTGCCGCACAGGCAAAGGCGGCATACATCAACACAGCGCCTGCTAATATGCTTATTTTAATCATGTTGTGCCTCCGATCAGCTCTTATTCCAATTCAAGACCAATGAAGAGAGGGCCTTGATATGGAATCGGTATTATTCCATTTCGATGGCCGTCATCAGCGCGGCGGCCGGAACCGGCACATCATCATCCGGAATACGTATAAACTGGGCTGCAAGCAGTGAAATTACCGCCAACAGCGCCCCCACAATGAACGGAATACGGAAATCGATCATCCAGAGGTAACCACCCAAGGCAGGCAGAAAGACAGCTGCGATATGATTGATGGTTACCCCCATTGCCATGGAAGCAGCCGTATCCTGAGGATCTCCGATCTTCTGGAAGTAGGTCCGGATAGCTACCGAGAAGTTGAACAGCAGAGCATCAATTATATACATAAAAGATACCAGCAGTTTCGAGGTCGTGAATGCATACACCAGAAAAATACCAATGACCCCGGCATACTCGATAGAACAGACCCAGCGCTCGCCGAATCTGACAATCGCCCTCCCGATGAGCGGGTTCATGAGATATGCAATGACGTTGTTGATAATGAAAAGAATCGTCATATCCCGAACGGAGAAGTGAAACACTTTAACCAGCAGGAAGATCGAAAAGACCACAAATATCTGCCGTCGGGCACCGGACATGAATGTCAGAAAATAAAAAAGCGAATATTTTTTTCGCAGTACCATCTTCTGTCGCTGGACCGGAATATCCAGATGTGTCGGATCCTGAAAAAGAGCCCAGAAACCGGCGATTAAAACCAGGCTGCCGATAACCAGAAATATTCCCTTATAATCAAGTATCAAACCAAGCAGCCAGATAAGAATACCCGAGACAATGCTGGAGATAGCTGCCAGACTCCGTAAGCGACCAAACACCAGCGGAGAAACTCCGGAGGTAAAATACTGCAGGGTCAGTGACTGGTTGGTCGTTTCAAAATAGTGAAAACCAAAACTCATCATAAGCGTGGTCGCCGCCAAACCGAAATTGGTCGGAAAAAGTCCCGTAACAGCCGTGCCAAGACCCAGCAAACAGATAGAGAGCGCCGAAAGGCGATGTTCTTTCAGTACCAGCAGCAGAAACACCGTCAAAAGAGAAAGTAATCCGGGAACCTCACGCACCGACTGTATAATGCCCACACCGCTGCCATCAAGACCAACTACTTCAACTGCGTAGTTGTTGAATAGTATCGAATACCCCTGCAACCCGATCATGGAGGAGGCGGTCATGACCGCAAGAAAACGGTACATTGGCTTCTGTTCTACAGCTATCATCAATGCAGCGCTCCATATTCCTGAAGTTTAAGAACTGACTACTGACCGCAACCGCCACTCTTACCGTGACCGCCACCACCGCCGCAGCCGCCGCATTTTCCGGGGATGAACTGGGTCGGGAGCACTTCGCCCGGCTCTTTAATCTTGAAAAGACGCTGTTTTTTTCCGTAAGCGGTCAACGCCACATCAAGCGAGCCGGAAAGGGCAAAAGCCCGAGTGCCGCGCCCTTCCAGTGCCCGGGTCGGTCCGGTACCGATTTTGCTTACCAGCACGACATCCACATCGGGCAGCTGTTCAATGGTAGCCGAGGCGTGGCTGGCTTCAGCACCTTCTACCGCCGGAGTGATGGTACGCTCTTCAAGGTGTTTGTAGGTTCCGTCCAGTGCAACATCAAAAATCTGAAACGAGGTCGCCTGCCCGAAATGCACATCAATGTTTTTTCCGTCACTTGTTCCTACTGCAATGATTGCCATGTGTGTCTCCTTTTTTTATGTATTCATCTTCCAGCATTACTCCCGAACGGTGCAGGTGGTAATAGTGCCCCTGCAGTTGCATGAGTTCCGTGTGGGAGCCGGACTCTACTACCTTCCCCTTGTCAAGAACAAAAATTGTATCCATCTCTCGCACCGTTGAAAGCCGGTGAGCGATGACCAGCAGCGTCCGACCGACGGATACATGGTGGATCGCTTCCTGAACGATAGCTTCCGTCCGTGAATCGAGGCTGGCGGTGGCCTCGTCAAGAATCAGAATCTGTGGATCGAAGACCAGTACCCGGGCAAACGAGAGCAGTTGCCGTTCGCCTGACGAAAGCGTACTGCCGCGCTCCGAAAGATGCGTTTCATACCCGTTGGGAAGCCGCAGGATAAATCCTTCCGCGCCGATCTGACGGCAGGCTTCGCGCACCCGCTCTTCAGGAATATCAGTTCGAAAGAAGCGGACGTTGTCGATAATACTTCCGGAGAAGAGCGTCACATCCTGCTGCACGATGCCGACGGTGCGGTGTAATGCCTCAAGCGGCCATTCACGCACATCCTTACCGTCGACCAATACCGCCCCGGCCGTTGCGTCATAAAAACGGGCCACCAGATTCAACAGCGATGTTTTTCCGGCTCCGGATGCTCCGACAAAACCGGTTTTACTCCCCGGCGGAATCGTCAGGCTGATGTCGGAAAGCACCGTCTGCCCCGGCAGATAGGCCAGTGACACACCTGAAAACTCGATGCGTCCGGTAACGGGCGGTGTGGTTGCACCCGTCTGTTCAATTATTTCAGGTGCAACCTGCAGGGTGCGGGCGATACGCTCGGTAGCGATGATGGTCGTCTGCAGGACGTTCAGCTGCTGCGTTATCATGTTGATCGGTTGAAAAAAACGGCGGATGTAGCCGACAAAGGCAAACAGGACACCAAAGGTTATCGTTCCGCTGATAACCGAACGGCCACCGAACCAGACCAGAGCCGCCACGCCAAAATCCCCCATCAGTTCAGTGGTACTGTTCAGCAGCAGCGTCATGCGGTTTTCGTTGATGGTTGCCTCACGCAATGCGGTATTGCGCTCGTCAAACCTGCGCTGCTGCTTTAATTCCTGATGAAAAATCTGGATCACGGCCATGCCACTCAGGTTTTCGGCGAGAAAGGAAATCGCGCTGGAGAGACGATTGCGGATATCGTTGTAAATGACACGCAGCTTGATGCGAAAATAGATCGAGACCAGCGCCACCAGCGGAATCAGGATAAAACTGTAGAGTGCCACGGTGACGTTCAGCTGCAGCATGAACAGCATGATCAGCGCCAGGGATAGTACTCCCCGCAGGGTAATTGACAGAAATTGGCTAAAAAAACCGGTCAGCGATTCGGTGTCATTGACCACATTGGTTATGATGCGGCCAGCGCTGTTCTGGTCAAAATAACGCAGGGAGAGCCGCTGCAGGTGGGTGAACAGATCAGTCCTGATCGCCCGCACGGTTACCAGGCCGGTTTGCTGGAGAATGACTTCCTGCCACCATGTCAGAAAGAATGCCAGCAGAACAGTGCTCAGGTAAGCACCCGCCAATAGCAGCACACCTCTGCCATCAGGATGGGCCACCGTGATGTAGCGGTCGATGGCCTCCTTGACAAGATAGGGCTGGGACGTTTCGATCACAACTATCGTTATCACCAGCAGAAATGCCAGGGCCAGTTGCATACGCCTGGCCACCAGGTACGGCAGCAGAATGCGTAACGCACCTACTTGTCTGACTTCACCATTCATGCCGCTTCCTGTTCCATCAGTTCATTTCCGATCATTTCCGATTCCAGCACGCTCAGGTTCATCCAGCTGGAGCGAGCAGATTTCAGTGACTTGACCTCTTCTTCTGTCAATCCGGACTGCATCCACCAGAGCCGTGCGTAGGGGCCATCCCCCAGAATCAGATCGCGATGACGACCACGTTCAACAATGCGCCCTTCTTCGAGCACCAGAATTTCATCGGCATGCCGGACTGCACTGAGGCGATGGGAGATGATGATGGTCGACGTCCGGGGTGAGCCGCTTTCATCACTCTCCCCTGATTGCTTCAATTTTTTCAGGATATGAAGTTCGTTAGCCGTATCTATAGCACTGAGACTGTCATCAAGAATTCTGATCGGCGCGGCTTTGTAGACCATTCTGGCTATTGCCAGACGCTGTTTCTGACCGCCGGAAAGCCGCACACCCCGCTCCCCTATTTCAGTGGCATAGCCATCAGGAAAGCCGATGATCGTTTCGTGCAGAGCGGTTGTCCCGGCCGCTTTTTCAGCCAGCGTCTGATCGGCGGATTCGTCGCAGAAAGCGATGTTTTCGAGGATTGATGTAGAAAAGAGGAAGCCGTCCTGCGGCACATAGGCCATACCGCTGCGCAATCGTTGCAGCGGATAACCAAGAATATCCCGGCCATCTATGAACACAGTTCCAGGCGGAGGATCGTAGAGGCGCAGCAGCAGGTCGGTCAGGGTGGTCTTGCCACTCCCCATCTGCCCGATAATTCCGGTGGTTTTCCCGGGAGCCACGGAAAATGAAATATCGCTCAGTGCCGGTTGTGCACTGCCGGCATAGCTGAATGAAAGTTTTTTAACCATCAGCACGCCGCCAAGCGGCACGTCTGTTAGCTCACCACACCGGTTCCGGACCGTCGGGGTGACCTCCAGCAACAGCGCAATCCGATCCAGTGAGGCGGCAGAGCGCTGTACCATATTGAGTACCTTGCCGAGATGTTCGAGCGGATTACGCAACATGGCCACATACAGGGTAAATGCCACAAAACTGCCGATGGTAATCCCCCCCGTGATGCAGAGATAGCCGCCATACCCCAGCAGCATGACAAAACCAACATTGGCCAGAAGCGGGATCAGAGCTTCAAACAGCGACGAGAGCCGCACAAAGGCCACTCGTTCATCCACAATTTTATCAACTTTGCGGCCAAAGCGTTCAATAACCACCTGCTCATTGCCAAAAGCCTTGACGGCACGAATGCCGCCGAAGATCTCTTCTACCGTTTGGGCCATGCTCCCCAGCGCCTCCTGACAGCGCTGCGAATGCCGTCTCAGGCGTGGACCGAGCATTTTTATCAGCAGCGGAATCGCGAGCAGTGGCCCCAAACCGGCAATTGCCAGACGCCAGTCGCCATGCACAAGCATCATACCGAGTATGGCGATAAACAGCGAGGCACCGGTGACGGTCATATTGATACCCATGGAAACCAGTTCACGGACAATCTCCACATCGCTCAGGGCATGTGACAACAGGTCACCGATGCTCTGGCCGTGGTAATATTCCGGAGACAGACTGCTCCACTTCTCGAAGAGCCGCTTGCGCAGCAGATAGGTCAGCATCCTCCCTTTGCGGTGGATCATGATGCGACCAAGCCACCAAAGCACTATTCTGGTTGTGCAGACGGCCGCAAGCAGCAGAGCAAAGAACAGCGTATCTTCCGGGTTCAGGACACCTCTGCCAAGCCGGTCGGCAAAGCGTCCCAAGAGCCATGGCACCAGAACAGCCAGCAGGCTGGCCGTGGCGGTCAGCGTAACACCGGTCAGGTAGGCCGTCCGGTTCTCTCGGATGTATGAACTAACAATATTCCAGCCTGACATGATTCTCCAAAAAGCAATCTGATTAGCGTCGATCTTCCGCTCATGCTTCGACAAGCTCAGCACGAACGGAAGATCAGACAGATTTGAAGCTAATGACCGTTCGCCCTGAGCTTGTCGAAGGGTGAATGGGAAGTAGCGGAAGAATAGCGCTAAACAGGAAAAGCAATAAAAAAAGGCCGGATGATCTCGTTTGAGATGGTCCGGCCTCCAATAGTTATGGTCAGCACACAGTAATGTGCGGCCAAGGTACCCTTTGATTATCACTGCTGTCAACCACAAATCGAGCAGACGACAAAAATGAGTTGACAGGTGAAAGCGAGCCGCTGTATAAATCCTGCATAATTTATAGATTAATACGCTTAATCCTCGGTTTTCCAGGGATGAGCCAATCAGACTGACCAGTAATCTGGAGGCTGGGGAACTTTTCCTCAGCCTTTTTTGTATTAACCTGCATGAGGAAATAACGAATGCCCTGGGATCCGGATCAATACCTGAAGTTTAAAGAACAGCGCTTTGCCCCGTTTGCAGATCTGTGCGCTCTGATCACGAAGCGTGACGGACTTTCAGTCATCGATCTCGGCTGCGGAACCGGTGAACTGACGCGCAGACTGGCCGACAGCCTGACGGCAAGTACAGTCGTGGGAATCGATAGCTCGGCAGCAATGCTGGAGCAGGCCGCCCCCTTTGCCGGTGAGCAGCTTTCATTCTCACAGGGTGCCGTCGAAGAACTGACCGGCAGTTGGGATCTGGTCATCTCCAATGCCGTCCTGCAGTGGGTCGATGATCACGCCCGCCTGATCCCGCATCTGTTCGGCCTGGTTCGACCGGGCGGACAGCTGCTGGTGCAGGTCCCTTCCAATGAGCGCAATCCTTCACATGCATCCATACGAGACGTGGCAGCAGAGGAGCCGTTCCGTAGCGCATTGAATGGATGGGTGCGAATCTCCCCGGTATTGGAAATTGATAAATATGCCGCACTGCTCAACCAGGCCGGCGTGAGTGACGTGATCGCCTTTGAAAAAGTCTACTGTCATCTGCTGCCGGATGCAGATGCGGTCGCCGAGTGGACCCGAGGCACAACCCTGATCCCATATCTTGAACGGCTTTCACCCGAACTGCAGGAGCAGTTTTTGGAGCGCTACCGCTCTACATTGCGCAGCTTCTGGTCTTCGGGCCCGGTGTACTATACCTTCCGGCGCACCTTTTTCGGCGGCACTCGCAGCGGTGATGCGTGTCGGTAGCCTCAGCGGCACTACCGGTCTGGTTCCGGAAAAACCGCCTGCTGTCAGCATTTCTGGCAGTCAGTATTACCGCCGGCTGTTCAGCCGGCATCATGCAGTTGATACTACCGCTCTACGCACTCAAAATGGGTATCGGTGACGCTGGTATCGGCCTGATTCGCGGTATCGGCCCGATCGGCGGCCTGCTGACCACGCTTCCGGGTGGATTTCTGATCGATCGCTACGGTCCTCGCCGCGTCTATATCGCCACTGGCCTGCTTGATGTGCTCTTCATTGTACTGCTCCCGACAGCACAGAGCCGTGAACTGCTGATGATTTATCTGTTTGTCGGCGGTGGCGTTGCGACCACACGCTGGACGGCGCTTAACTCGTCGTTTCTGGAACGACTGGACTACTTCGGGCTGGTCAGATCGGGATGGATGAGGGCCGCCATGGCGGTCGGACTGAGTTTCCTGGGGCCGCTGATCGGTGGCCAACTGGTGTACTATACCAGCTATCCGGTTTCATTCTGCGTTATTGCCGGCCTGATACTGCTGCCGCTCTGGTTTATTCCCCGTTTCAGGACCGGAGAACCGCATCGAGTACTTCAGCATGAAAATAACGACAGCAACACCTCCATTCTGGCCGAGTTTCGTCAACTGGCCGGCAACCGGATCCTGCTGAGAACCGGCATCATGCAGGGTGTAGCCATGGCCTGCAATCATGCCTTTCTCGTGTTTATCATCATACTGCTGGTCAAAAACCTGCACTATTCACCGCAGGTAGCATCGCTGATCATCTCGGCTCAGGGAATAGGAGCAGTACTGGTCATGTTCTGGGGGGGTGACCTTGCCGACCGCTTCAGAATGCAACGGGTACATGTGGTCTGTTTTTTAATGGAGATATTTGGACTGGTGGCAGCCGGTTTTTTCAGCAACATTTGGATAATCGCCACAGGTGCTGTGGTTCTGGCCATGGGTGCCGCCCTCTTGATGGCAACCAGCTACTCGCAACTGGCCCGACTGGAAGGGAAAAAAGGGAAGATTTCGGGCTTCTTTTTCCTGATTACCGGAACGGGTGTCGCACTCGGCCCGGTCTATGGCGGCTATCTGGCCTCCCTGTTCGGCATCCGGGCCGCTTTCACCGGCTTCCTGCCGCTGGTAACTGCAGCGCTGCTCTTTATCATCCTGACCTGGAACGCAGAAAAAAACCGGGTTCTTCACATTGTAAAACCGGAAGAACGTTCAATAGATTCTACACATGAAGGAGCGCCACTCTATGAAATGTAACCTACTCACCACCGTTATCTTGTTTGTAGTGACAGTTGCTGTATCCACCTCACACGCCGCTGACGATACAGCTGCAATCAAAGCTGCCCTGGAAAAGATCGTGCAGGATGTCCCGATCAGTTCTGTTAAGCCGACCGACATCAACGGGATCTATGAAGTAGAGTCATTGTACGATGTCTTCTACTACGCCCCCAAAGCGGAGCGACTCATTTTCGGTGATATATTCTCACAGGAAGGAACAAATCTGACCGCCCGCAGCAAGGGCGCTATTGTTTCCCGGACCATAGCAGCACTGGATCTCGCTCAGGCAGTAAAATCGGGCAGCGGCAAAAATATCGTAATCGAGTTCACCGATCCGGACTGCCCCCATTGCCGCGATGCCTTTGCCTACTGGAAGAGCGTCCTGAATGTAACCCGCTATACCTTCCTGTTTCCTATTGCCGAGAGCCATCCGCACGCGACCGCCAAATCGGAATGGATTCTGAGTCAGAAGGATAAAGCCGCTTCGCTCGATGATGTGTATTCCGGAAAGTACGATAAAGAGCTGCCGAAAGGAGCTAGCGCCGAGGGTAAAAAGCTGCTCAAGCAGCATGTAGCTTTTGCGGAAAAGGCGTTTGTCATCGGTACACCGCTGTATTTCGTAAATGGCAAAATTCTTCCGGGCGTCAACGTGGAGGCTTTTGAAGCGGCCCTTCTGCAGGAGGAAAAGCCTTCTGAAGAAAAAAAATAGTTACAGATCAGAGACATACCACAAAAAAGGAGAACAGCATGGGACACGAATGCGGATGCGGATGTAATGGAGCTAACAAGGAGCGGGTCACGGTGGAATTGACAATTCCCGGTATCAAATGTCAGGGGTGTGCCGACAAACTGAAAGAATCACTGGACGCGATCAAGGGGATTCATCTGGATGGAATCAACGTGGAAGAGAAAAAAGTTACCTTGAATTACAACTCCGCGCGCTTCAACGAAGAACAGGTGAGAGCGACACTCTCACAGGCCGGTTTTGCCGTTGCAGCCTGACAAATCGAGTAAAGGAGAACAGTAGCATGTCACTGGTTAAATGGTTGGTACTCATCGCATGCGTCATGAGCCTGACAGCATGCAAACCGAATGGCGGCACGTCCGACGCTGCACCCAAAGTATCCGGCAATGCGGTCTTTGTTGACACAACCGGACTTACCCCGTACAAGGATGTCTCCGTCGCTGTGCTGGACGAGCTGGCGAAGAACAAGGATATCAAACTGGTCAATGACCGCAAGGATGCCAATATCTACCTGGGCATCAATGCCATCATTCCGGAAGATATCAACGAAATGACCAAAAACAATCTGATTGTGCTTTCATACGTTCTGGTGAATTTCGACAACAAAAATGCCACCGAAGGACTCGGCCTGGGTCAGAGAAACCTGCTGCAACCGTTTGTCAGCAATGTGACAACCGTCCTCAGCAGCTTTGTCAAACAGCCGGCTCCCGGTGCGAAGAAGTAACAATTGCGAAATAAACAGGTTTTCCATGCCTATGATCCGGAACAATCAGTAGCGGTTACCAACAGGTACCGCTACTGCTCCGCTTGTGCCTCCCCGCTTCCCGCGACCACCCCCGAAAAGCCTCACCCGTCCTGCCCGGCCTGTGGTTGGACGCTTTATCGTAATCCGGCCCCCGGTGTCGTAATCCTGATAAAACAAGGTGAGCAGGTACTGTTGGGCAGGAGGGGCGGCCTTGGAAACTACGGTGCTGATAAATGGTGTCTGCCGGGGGGATACATCGAATTCGTTGAGGATTATCTGACGGCGGCGCGGCGCGAGGTGCAGGAAGAAACCGGTCTTGAGGTTGAAATAGAGTCACTGCTGAGTGTCATGTCAAACTTTTTGAAACCGGATCTTCACACTCTGGTAGTGGTACTCAAGGCACGTATCATCGGTGGTGATTTCCGGCCGGGGGACGACCTGACGGAGTTGGGCTGGTACCCACTGGCCGGCCCCTTTCCGGAGATGGCCTTTGAGGCCGACCGCAGTATTATTGAGTATTATCACGCCACCGGCCTTCGGGGCGCTCCGGTTGATCAGGAGTATGCAACGCCACCTGTAACGTTTCCCCCTTAATTTCAGATACTGTAATCATACTCCACCAACTGATCCATCTGCTTACCTGGCTCGGCAACTATTGGTTTGCCGACAACTCTGGCAGGAATGCCAGCCACTGTAGAATGAGGCGGCACTTCGTTCAGGACAATACTGCCAGCGGCGACCTTTGATCCTTCGCCTATTCTGATATTGCCAAGAATCTTGGCTCCAGCGCCAATCAGCACGCCGTTGCCAACTTTAGGGTGCCGGTCACCAGACTCCTTACCGGTACCACCCAGCGTAACCTCGTGCAGCATGGATACATTATCACCAACCACCGCTGTTTCTCCAATCACAACACCGGTACCATGGTCGATCAGAACCCCTTTGCCGATACGTGCAGCAGGGTGGATATCTACGTCAAAAGCCTCTGATATCCGACTTTGCAGATAGAGCGCCAATGGCTGCCTATCCTGCTCCCAGAGCCAGTGTGCCACCCGGTATGACTGCAGCGCCTGAAATCCTTTGAAATTCAAAAACGGTAGAGCCAGACTTTTCGCCGCAGGATCTCGTTCCAGCACTGCCAGAAGATCACAACGCACCGCCTTGCAGATAGCATCTGATGCAGACAGTGCTTCATAAACAACATCGCGTAACGAGGTTGCAGTTACATAGGATGATGCCAGTTTACCAGACAGGAAGTAAGAGATAGAAGCTTCCAGCGTAGCATGCTTAAGCACAGTATCATGTAGATAACCAGCCAACATCGGCTCTGCCTCAGCAGTTGCTGAAACATCTTGTCGCAAACGGATCCAGACCGAATCTTTCATGTGTGCCTCCGACTTTCGGATATTGTTGAACGAAAAAGGTCAAGGTAAGAGCTTACGCTGCTCGCCTTGACCTCCAGTTTTTCTGGTCAGTCATGATTTTTTCTGGTCAGCCAGGTACTTTGATCGAATCTAACACCCTTCAAACAGTGCCGTAGACATATACCGTTCTGCGACATCAGGAAGGATCGCTACAATCGTCTTACCGGCAAACTCCTCTTTGAACGCCAGGCGAGTGGCTGCAGCCACCGCCGCTCCGCAGGAAATACCGACCAGCAATCCCTCTTCACGTGCCAACCTCTTGGCGAAAGTAATCGCATCTTCACTCGTGACCAGCTCAACCCGATCGATTATCGACAGGTCAAGTATCTCCGGAATAAAACCGGCACCAATCCCCTGGATCTTATGCGGTCCCGGCTTCAACTCCTGTCCAGCCAGCTTCTGAGAGATAACCGGGCTCTCCGTCGGCTCGACAGCTACGGTAATAATTTTTTTGCCCTTCGTATTTTTAATGTAGCGCGAAATCCCGGTGATGGTACCGCCGGTGCCGACGCCGGCCACCAGTACATCAATGCCGCCATCGGTATCATTCCATATCTCCGGGCCGGTCGTCTTTTCATGGATCTCCGGATTAGCCGGATTCTTGAACTGTTGCGGAAGAAACCAGCGGGCCGGATCTGATGCGGCAATTTCTTCCGCCTTGGCGATCGCCCCTTTCATCCCGTCGGGACCGGGGGTCAGAATCAGGGTGGCACCCAGTGCGGCCAGCACCCGGCGACGCTCGATACTCATGGTTTCCGGCATAGTCAGAGTCAGCTTATAGCCGCGCGCTGCGGCAACGTATGCCAGTGCAATGCCGGTGTTGCCGCTGGTCGGTTCGACGATTTCGACACCCGGCTTTAATACGCCGCGCTGCTCGGCATCCCAGATCATGTTTGCACCGATTCGACACTTGACAGAATAGGCCGGATTGCGCCCCTCAACTTTGACCAGAACCGTAGCTTTGGCCCCGTTGGTAATATGGTTAAGTTTTACCAGAGGTGTGTTTCCGATCGACTGCGAGTTGTCTTCATATATACGCGACATGCGGTGTCTCCTATTTTTTGACGGATATTTTATGAATGTTGTCTTTGACATGGCTGATATCCAGCACCTCAAAACCCTGTTCAGTGCAGGTTTTCGGCACCTTGTCGAGCGGTTCTCCGGCGGTCAGCAGAATTTCGAGAATATCGCCATCCTCCATCTTCTCAAGCTGCAATTTTGCCTTCACAAAGGTCATCGGGCAGCGGTCTTTGGTTATATCAAGCGTTATGGTACTCATGAATACCTCGTTTAATTATGGGCAATTTTTTTTATCGCATCTACCAGGCGATCGATTTCGTCAAAGGTATTGTAGAAGGCGAATGAGGGGCGCACCGTCGATTCGACTCCGAAGCGCCGCAGTGACGGCTGGGCACAGTGATGACCATCCCGTACCGCAATTCCTTCCTGATCGAGCAGTTTGCCGACCTCGCCGGTTTTGCGATCCTTGACGACCAGCGAGATTACCGATACCTTTTCCCGTGCGCTGCCGAACAGCCGCACACCATTGATCCTGGAGAGCTGTTCCGTGGCGTATTCCAGCAGTTCATGTTCATATTTTCCGGTATTGACGAGCCCCAAGCGGTTGACGTAGTCCAGAGCGGCGCCAAGACCGACGGCATCGGCAATATTGGGGGTTCCGGCCTCAAACTTGGCCGGAGCATCGTTGTAGGTGGTCTCTTCAAAGGTGACGTTCTTGATCATGTTGCCACCACCGTGCCAGGGGGGCAGAATCTCGTGCAGCTGTTCATTGACATAGACAGCACCGATACCGGTTGGCGCAAAGATCTTGTGACCGGAGAAAACAAAGAAATCGCAGCCGATCTCCTGCATGTTGACCGGCATGTGCGACACCGATTGTGCACCATCGATCAGCACGCGGGCGTTGTAACGTTTGGCGGCGTGGGTCATCTCGGCCACCGGCACAATGGTACCGAGGCTGTTGGATGCCTGAGTCAGAGCAACCAGCTTTGTCCGTGGACCGAGCAGTGCTTCGTAGGCTTCCATCATGATTTCACCACGGTCGTTGACCGGAATAACCCGGATGACGGCCCCTTTTTCCTTGGCGACCATCTGCCAGGGAACGATGTTGGCGTGATGTTCCAGCGTGGAGACAATGATCTCGTCCCCCGGTTGCAGGAACTTGCGACCGTAGGTCTGAGCGACAAAATTGACCCCTTCGGTCGTGCCGCGTACAAAGACAATATCTTTACTGGAAGAGGCTCCCAAAAAGGTCTGCACCTTCTGGCGGGCCTGCTCAAAGGCATCCGTAGAACGCGCAGCCAGAGTGTGGGCACCGCGATGGATGTTGGAGTTGTCATTCTCGTAGTAACGGGAGATGGCGTCGATAACGCTCTGCGGTTTCTGGGTTGTTGCACCGTTATCCATCCAGGCCAGCGGCTTGCCGTGCACCTTCTGGTTCAAAACCGGGAAATCCTTGCGGATGGCCGGAATATCCAATGGCCGGGAGCCGCTGCTACCGGTTTTACTATCGTTACCGGCTTTGATATCGTTGCCGGCAAACATGCGCTGCAGAAGTTCAGGATCATGACCGGCTCGACAGCTGCCATCTTCATTGCGAAGATGACCGGAACGGATCTTCTGAACAAAGGCACTCAAACCTTCGCCGGAATTGGCGGCACTGCCGGGAGTCGTAAAACTGCCCGGCGTGGTCGGCGTTTCTCCCGGAATGCCGGGCCAGGAAGGGGATATGCCGGAAAGCCCCGGTA